>Ga0209367_1001392_pt1 | contig 29578 bp, 18 predicted proteins | sample WorMetLIZISLAND2_FD_187412 | JGI IMG/M metagenome (GOLD analysis project Ga0209367, IMG submission 187412) | Marine gutless worms symbiont microbial communities from Max Planck institute for Marine Microbiology, Germany - Olavius geniculatus... ...
GTCTGACGTGGGTGCATATACCTGAATGACAGACATGTTAAACGGTCGTGCCTGGAATCTTGCAACCATAACCCTGTCACTTACTGGTTTATAACCAAGTAGTGCCTCGCGGGCCCGCTTACTCATTCACTTGGCAAAGATAATAAACAGCGGCAGGTTAAACAAGAACAGCCCGCTAACGCAAAGGGAAATGCGCAACAGCGGTGCATGTTTGAACGCCCACTGCGAACAAATCTAAGCTCATCGATCCAGCAACTGACATTGGGTACGATGTATTTACATACGCCAGATGGCGCCACCATTTCGCGCGAATTCTGCCGCTCTTGAAATGTGTGTCACAGCCCAAAATCTCCGAAAAGTCCATAAAACCCCTATCTCTGCATTCAAGGTCATTGATCTCTGTGGCAATTGAGAGCCAGTGCACGACTTTCCATTAGTGATTAATAGTAACCTAGGCCCTATCTTACACCGTTATTGAGATAAAGTGACTTATTGGCTAAAAATCGTACACTTTGCCCACCTCCCTCTCATTTAGTGCAGTCGTAATGGGTGACGCCCTTCGAATTTATGGAAAAGCTTTACGGTTTCCTGAAACTAGAGTCTTCCGGGCAGCCGATGGTGAAAATTTGGTAATCGTAGCTTAAACCGTTTTTGACTGATCCACCCGTGAGACAGACAGATGGACAGACAGAATTGTGATGGCTAAGACGTGCTACAGCAGTACTCACTGTCATGCGTAAAAAAGTGAACAGGCCAGAGGCCAGAATCCGTAGAAAGTTGCAATTTTCCAAAAGACACAGAAAACATCCACAAAATTCTGACAAACAGCTGGATTTTTCCATCTTGAAGAGAAAATTATAAGCGTTCAAAAAATTCTAATTTTGGGCCGAAGCTGGCTTTTCCAAAACTGGGGTTTTCAGCTAAAAATTTCGCATTTTTGGGCAAAAATTTTTTGACAAAAACTTTTCCGACAAATTTTAAACAGTCAAAAAATTAGAGTGGGCAATTCCCCCATTCTGTGAAGCCACTGATAACAAACAGTTAACAAGTCTCACCGCCGCTTGCTTGTCGAAGGCCCCAGCTGTTGCAGCAGGGCGAACGGAAGTTAAAACGACTTAAAACTATCAGCAAGACGACAATCACCGCAAACACTACGACAAAGATGAGAGGCATCCACATGAACAACTCATCCTCCCCTTCCTCCGGGTATGGCGGCACTAGAGCCGACGTCGTGCTGGTGGAATTTTGCAGCAGCATAGTAGTTCGAGTCGACAGTGTTCTAGTTGATGTGAACGTACTGAGAAGTGTTGTGGCATCTCGGCTGACGTTTACAGAAGTTGCAGATTCCATAAATGATGTCAGCTAGCAACAAAATAATTTAAGAATTTAGACAGAACTAACTGTACATGGCTCTGTTATTAAACAATAAACTTACCAGTTTAAAACTGTGTGTAAAAACAATGTGACAATGTGATGATATCAGTGTCCTATCCCTAACCTTGGACCACTATTTCAAACTTCCTGGTGGTGAACTTTTTTCATAGCGTTCATGATTAGCCTATTATATGGACCAAAAAAGTAAAAACCATTAAACTGGCGCCGTTTATAATCAAAAGTAAAATGATAGTCTATTCGCTTCTGTAGCGTCCAATACGACACAGTCTTGACGAGTGTTAATTTCGTCCGACCTGATAACTAGTCATACCCTATTTAATACAACAATTCAGTTAATTAAAAATGTGACATCAGTGCGACGACCGAGTCGTCCTGCTTTGTTACCCACCTTGGTTTCTGTATTTTAAATTAGAAATAAATATAACATCAAAACTAAATAACCAAACATGTACATCGTGAGTAGAGTGAATTGTGAATACATTCACGACAATGAGTCACGTAACAAAAGCTAAAAAGACATTAATTCGCTACATCTGTTTGTTTACGTGCCACTCCTATACGGAAGAATCATACCCACTTACCTGCATTAGGGATGGGCCAATACGATATGTATGTCTGTGGGCCAAAAGCCTAACAACTTTGGGCCTAATTTACAAAACATCGTACGACAAATATGCGACAATGTTACGACATGCGGAATGTTTACGACAAATGTACGATACTACAATTTCAATTTCGATATTACCGCACCCCTTCCTAACGAAGTATCGGTTGTGGTCGTGTGTGAACGTCACAATCTTTAATGACTGCTTACACAGTCTGACAGACGAACAACCCGAGCGTGCGTTTATCATATCCCGGAGTTAATTATAGCGTTTGATATAGCAACATCACCATAGCGTGTAAAGGACTGCAGTCAATCTGGAAAATCTTTTTATCTTTTTCTTCTCGCAGCCGGAAGTCGGACGGGGGCCTTCGAATATAGGCAGTACGGTCTGCCTACTCTAGCAACTGCTGAGCTTTTTGTTTATCTAAAAGACAGCTACCCCAATAGCAAAGCCATATATAGTCAATTGCTGTCATACGGCACTCCACTTTATGTGCATGTAGGATGGCCCTGACATTTCGTTCCTATGCGTGACGTTAGGCCTATATAACTATCGTTGATATCGAACATGCAGTCGAAATGTCATGATAGGGACTACCATCTGACGCCAAAGTTCTGTCAATAAATTGAGTGCCACCGACAGTTGTTTTGGAAGCGGAGTTGGCAAGGTAAGATATATAGGCAGCGCGAATCAGTATTCTTTCATTCATTGGTGCATTATAATACTCTTGCTATTTTTGAAGTCTTTTTTCATGTCGCAGACAAATAGGCCTTTTTTACTTTTAGTTCTGCAAAGAATAGGCCTAGACTAAGACTCGAAAATTGTCAATAAGCCAGTTGGCACTGCTTTTACTTTTGGCTATTACTGACAATAAATATATGCTATACTGTAGAAACTTAGAAAGGGAGATTTTGCTTTAGCTGTGATTTTGTTCGGGGTTGGGGGAGTTGTCCGTTTCTAATAACGCACAGTCTCCAATAGTCCAGCGGTAGGCCTAATGTTCATTGCAAGTCAGACAATAATTATAGGCTGACCGTTAAGTCGAATCTTGGGTACGATATGCCTGTTTGTCGACCGTCTGTCTGTCTCTCTGTCTGTCTGTATTGTGGCTAAACCGTATATGGCAAGGAGTCGGCGATGGTGCCGTTGGGTAAAGTGGTGACGATTTCGTAGGCTCTCAATAGTAATTATGTCTCTCCCTGCAGTGGTTTGGCCGCAATTTTGATTGCATAGTTGCTGCATGCAGCCATCGCCCGCGTAGGCCATATACGCCAAATTACTGTATCGTATTATGCCTTTGATTGTAGCGTTCGATAGGCCTATGGCACCGTTCCGTTAACATAGCGTGCATGGAACTTCGTAACCTCTCAGAAATCGCTTTCTTTCCGTGATTGAAAGTCGGACGCTTGCTTTCGGTCGTAGGCGGTACAGTCGGCTTTCCTTAGCGATATCTGGGCTTCTTGTTTTAGCGGCAGACCATAAAAATCTATTCATCCTTATACACAGTGAGCTTCAAGCATTATTATGATCGTGATGTTTTAGAACCTTTCTGCGCAGTGCAAATGCAGAAAATGACGCCGGCGAATCAGCTGCTGCTGCTGCTAGCTGTTCTTCCATGCTGTTGGTCGCTGTGTGACATCAGCGCGGCACGCCGCTACGCTCACCACAGTCAATGTGAAAAGGTGATTCGTCCGTGCAAAAAGTCCGAAGATGTCGCGAAACGGGCGGCCGATCAAGCCGGCGTTGTCTTCGACAGGCTTGTCGAAGCTTACAAGGTATGCAGTTTAATTTACAAGTAGGCCTACACTGTAGGCCTACATGTAACTAAGTGGTTTGGGTTGTGTTTCGGGGATGGGAAGGTAAATAATAATAGCCGTCGGTAAATTGTAAATTTGTATAATTGTGAAAAAAATCAAGGAATGCAACCGAAGAAATATAGGCTAGGCCTATAAAAACGTGAAGGAAGATATAGATACAAGAATCACACGCCCTACAATTTGATGAAGCAGTCGTCATTTTCTTAATGAAATTACAGAGAAAAAGAAAAAGAAAGATATAGCCCCGAAGTAAATGAATAGTTTATATGGCGTTTTAACTGCAAATCACCATAAAAGCATTCAGTGTGTGCTAGTGGAACGAAGAGTAGAAGTGAGTGACATGGTGTCAAAAGGTAACATAACATCTAGTAACATAACAGTATATTTTGTAACCAAGATGGTGAGTCAAAATGGTGCAAAATGTTAGCCTATCTTAAAAAAATTTCCAGCGTAAACAATTTCATTTGTTCGATAGTTGAATTAATAAAATTGTAATCATATTTCAAAGTATTTATTTCATGAACTGGATGACAGAGAATAATTGTAGGGAAAGGCAATTGCAGACGATGGATACAAAGTGTGTCTTCTGTTCAGTGCTTGGTCTAACGAATGCTACGGGAGCGTGCGTACATCACTTGCTATCTTTTTTGGAATTGAATAACAGGCTAGCGAATCGGTTCAGTTTTTAGGTTTTTAAAATTCTAAAAAGCTCAAAAGTACACATTTTATGTTGTTAGTGTTGTTTGTGCAATTTCAAAGAGATCATATTTAATTTCATATTCTGATCGTGATATTGTTTACTTGATAACGCTGATTATGCTGTATTTTGTGGCAAATTGGATTAATCTATACCAAAATTGTTGAGGGAAAAGTATTCTGTGAAAAAGTCTTAAGCTTAGATGTGTGAGAAATGTATGAAATAAAACGAGGTCAGCTTACATTTGGAAAACATTTCAGAAAATGTTTATTTTACGTGCAACTTATACAGCCTAGGGAACTTCACGTTAGAAGAGGTATCGGTTTGGCTTAATTGGCAACATCGTGGTCTCTTCTATACGAAGTTAACCAACCTTGTCTCCGTCAGTACTTGAATGGGTGACCGTCTGCAAACGGCTAAACCATCCCGGTAAGTAATCAATCACGCAGGAAAACTCAGCTTGTCCGTGGATAGGCCAACGAGTACAGCGAAAACTGAGGCACAAACAGGCACACCGCGCAATGCACTAGCCGCGTATCTGGCTGAGGGATAAACAAAAACAAAAATCAGCATCGCCCTACTTGTTTCCTGTTTCTGGAAAAACTTTTACTTTTTCTTAAATTATCTATACACTGCGGCTGTTGAGCGTTCAAAAGCAATTATTTTGTTGTGCGTGAAAATGTTCAGTTTCAACACTGTGTGGCGTCAAAGAGCAGCGAAGGAGCCATTGATGTCGAATGCGTCGGTGTTTGTAAGTTTGCTTTAGGGTAATCACCTTATACAGAATTATTGTCTCAGAATAATTTACCGTCATAACTGTAGACTGTCGTATTATTCTTGCAGAGCAATCAATTTCGCCTATTTTTGCACATTTTAGCAATAATTCTCTGTCTGTCGATCATAGGTGTATTCGTGCACTTTGCCTTTTGTCCAGTGGCCTTTTGTCCGTACACCGGAAAATTTAGGGGGTTGAAAAACCCTCTGTCCCTCATAGCAAAATCACGTGGCCCGTTCTTAGATGCCTTAGCATACGCGAAACGCCCAGTGTCATGTGCGCCTCTCCAAAGTTCACATATTTTTTCGTCCAACGCAGGATCGGGGGGTTGCACTTGATTAACTCCTATTCCGATTTTTGATTTCTCGATGCGTTTCAGAGACATTCGCAATCAAATTCTAAAATTTTCTAAAATCGCGCCGATTTTTTCACATTTTTTTGGTTGTCGTAACGAACGCCTCTGCTCCGGATCAGCGGACATACATCAGCGTCTTCGTCGTTGCTCAGGCAAACGTCAGCGCTTCGGATCGGCAAGCCAGCACCAGGGTTGACATAGCCTTGACGGGCTTTTGGTACTTCGGGTGGCGAATCAGCGTCGGCGTTGTCGTTGCTGGATGCACCTCGGTGCTTCGGTAAACAAAGCAACCGTCCAGTGTCAGCACTCGGAGCCATATCCACGGCTGTGTCCATCCTTAATCATTCATGGGTCCGAAGCGACGATGTCGTGCAGAAACGAAAGCCTCGCCAGTATGAACGAGCCAGCCCAAAATTTACAACCTTCACTCTAAAAATGAGTACCCAATATATATCTGTTTTGGCAGCGAAACAGGAGTTTGTCTAAAGCAGTACAGGCCTGCTGCTGCCTTGGGCAAAACGTGCTTCGTCTGCTTTTTAATAACTGTATAACAGCTTCGCATAACTTCCCATTTTCAACTTTCCTTCAAATTCTGACGACCGAAACGATCAATTTCCTTTTCCCAACTTTCGGCATTCCGAAAGCGAAGACAATACGTACACTTTGGATGTGAACCATTGACGAAGGCGTACTAGAGGGACCTTTGGCACATAAGTCAAAGCATTCGTTGCCTGAGTCTTCGGAGCTCTTTTTCGGCCATCATCCATCACAAATTCATTAAATCTGGAAAGAAGCTTCATTTTTTCTGGCTTTCGTTCTATGTATCTGTCATCCACAGCATAGTCTTCTCTCTGTGTTGCGCAGACTGGGGCACAGTAGGCCTATTCTGCAGTGGAGTAGCAGAGAGCCAAAGCTGACGTCCATAGGGTTGTAGCAGATGCTCCCCATGATGATCCAGCCAGTAACCTGACGAGATTGTTACGAGTGGTAACTTTAGCTGCAGACTTTTTTTAAAGTGTGCATGGTAAGGCAGAGTCCGATCAAAGGTAACTCCCAAGTAGACTGGATTGGGTTCGTGTCTAACGTGTTGGCCATTGAGTTGCGCACTTATGCCTTGCGAAGCCGTTGCATTGTACGTGTACGTGACTTTGCTATGGGAGGGGGATTTCATGCGCGTTTTGCGCGCGCCTGCTAAAGCATTTGAGTTTCGGCCACGTGACTTTGCTACGAGGAAAATTTTAACCCTTAAAATTTCCCCTCCAATCGGACTTACGGCGCCGGGCGGATCACGTTGGGCTTTGCCCCAAAGTTCTAGTTTCGTTTTGAAATGAAATCTAGGTGTATAGCAATAAAGCAAATCTGTATGCTATTTAGTAACAAACTATACAAGAACGTCGAAGACACTGGTGAAAAAATCCGCAAGTATACGAAAGCTGGCTGTTTTTATTTTTCCTAAAATGTCGTCGACATCAGATAGGATGTTTGCCATTCTACCTCCGTCTCGAAACGCACTTAATTGAGCTGGCGTTTCGTCGTGTGAACGCGCAGGGCACGTGGGTGGGCGGTACAAGTCCGGAGACTTTTCGTTCATCCCGGACGACGTCGACGGACCGTTACGCGTCGCCCGTCTTCCCATCAACAGTACCACTCGGAACTTCCTCGTGGTCGGGGTGCAATGCCGCGGCAAAGACATCCTTCCCGCAGAACTTCAGCCTTTCTGCGCGTCTTTCGTCCACCCCGATAGACCCGGCTGGTACTACATCGCCCGCAACGGCTTACTGGTCCCCGAACCCGAATACGATCCAACGGACCCGGAAACGTTCGACCTGGAAGCCTCGTTGATTTTCCACCCGGAATATTACTTTACTGGATTCTTTACCTTCGAGTACGCGAGCCAGCCGGGCTATAAGGTTCGTAGGCCTTCGGACACTTACGGAAAGTATAGTGAGTACAAAAAAGACAGATTTAAATTGAAATAAAACGAAACGGAATGAACTGAAACCCGCAGTTCTATTTAGTTTAATTCTGTAGCTTTATACACTCACTTAGACCGCTCGGCCAGGCGTAATCACCAATTATCATTATTAGTTAATTTAGTTCAGTTTAATTTATTTCAATTGTGCTACCATTTAGGGTGAATAAAGATGTATAATTATCACGTATTGCCCGATTGTTTCACTGAATTGCATAGCCTAAGCATACGTTTATTGTTAGTCAGGCCTATACAAACATTTGCTTCAACTGTGTTATCTTTTTTCTAGGTTATATTTGCTGTCTTTCTATTCCCTAGTCCATATACATGTGTTGTGTGCGTTTGTCAGTCCGATTAACATTAGTTATTTGCTCATTTATTTTAAGGTCATCGCGGCCAGTGACGGTTTCGTGCGCCTGGCTCAAGACGATGGAACTCTGGAGTTTAAGAACAGGGCCAGCAGTCGCTTAATTAGAGACGACACGAAGGGTTAATCTATACTGCTTAATTTGCCTAAATACAAGCTTACTTCTATTTGTCGCTGTAACCATGTGCCTCATTTATCTTTTATTTATAGCTGCCAAAGTTAAAAATTAATTAATCGGCTAATCATTAAAAATTGTTCGCTTTATTTTTTGTTAATGAGCTAAAATTCAGTTGCATTTTGCAGTTTTTGTGGTCTTTCTGATTGACTGCAAAGTTTTTCTTCAAAATAATCGACTAACCGATGTTAATTTTAGAACATTAATAGATGAATTAGAGCTGTCACTAATCTTCAAGTAACTTACAAGCAAAAATAAAATTATTAAGGCCAGACCTGCGAGAAGAAAATGAGGAATACAAAATTTTATAATAATTACGAACAATAATGCAATGTAAAGGCCGGCTGCCAAAAGACGAAACGCTCATCAATGCCGGTGTTGTTTAGCGATCCGACCGGAAGTCAGAACTAGGCCTAAGTTTGACACGCCACCAAACATGCAGCCCTTTAGCAAGTACCAGACTTCGGTTTTACGTTGGACGTGGTAATCATGTGTGCAGAACTGTTTCCGTGTTCTTCGTGCGACGAGATTAAAGCCAAGAAGCCAGACGCCTGCAGTGGAGACTTTGTGATCATGCTGGCAGATGGCATGCTCGAACAGGCAAGTATCTTGTTGAAATATCCCGAGTACCTCTTGACTATTAGGCTCTGCTGCTGTTCTAATAGGCCGCATTACGGATCTTGCCCGTCCGTCAATTGCATTCAACAGTTCTTGCTATCGCCTTATGTAACCAAAGGCAAAGAATAGTGTATGCATGGGTTAAATGTAGTGCCTAGTATCATTCCTGCAAATGTCGCATAGGCCTGTGCAACGTGATTTTTTTGCAAACAAAACAGACACACACACAATGCAAGCGTGCAAAAAATGATGAAATTTTAAATTAGACAGCAATAATCAATACATAAGCTATTTTACGTCAGGCTATACTGTGTTGATCCAGGGGCATCATTTAGGGGGGGCTGGAGGGTCTACGGATCCCAAGGATTTATAATTTTAATTTTTTCCCTGAAACAGTGTTACTGCTGCAAGAACAATTACGTTACGTAGACCAAGACTCCTCCCCCCAAGATTACTGAGACCCCCCTAACGATTTACTAAAATGATGCCACTGCGTTGATCTGTAAGTCTATTCATTGTGACCAATGTTGTAGGTTCACTGCGACATTTGAGATGCCGCGACAAAAACTTAAGTCACTGATGGCAAACTGTCCGACCAGTGGAACTCGCTTGATCACCAAGAAACATCATCATGAGATCGATTATTGACATTGTGTATTCACATTATATTATAAACACTATATTCACCTGCATATTCAATATATTTACTCGCGATCGAATTCGTATACAGGGTTGGCCAAAAAATGGCACCATTTTTTGTACACCTTATAATTTCACCAAATATTAACTGATTTTCAAAGTTCTTTCACTGTCGGAATCAGGAGACAATTTGTAATAAAACTTCCATCCCCAAAATCTAGAATTAAAATTGGGCTCAAGTTCCCCCTAGCTTCCCCTATTTCCCCCTTTTGATTGATTAATTAATTTTACCACCCCATTTCCCTTCTCTATTCTTCATCCCTGCTTTCACCATCTTTTCTTCCCCATCCCCCTTCACGTTCTATCCTCTTCCCGAGGGACCCACACCCTTAGTCCAGCTAAGGGGTCTGTGGCAGCGCTGTCAGCTCCCCCAGTGGGTCCGGATGGAGCTTCTCTGCCAAACGGTTTTTGGTGCATTTTGAGCTAACAACAGCATTTCTGGTGATAGCGATTTATAGTGTATACAACCTTAACAAAACTTCATCGCCTATTTTTCACTCAAAGCAAGCTGCACCCGCCAGGTATAAGTATAGAAGCCCCTGACGTCTGCCAATGCTGCAGTCCACCACAAGTACGGCCAGCAAACAACATTGTGATCATTTCCACGCCTTTTTACTTCGCCAGTCCAAAAACTCCTCCAGTTCTGCCGTATCTACATCGGTATCACTTCCGTCCTCCGCACCGGATGGCTGTGCACTGTTCATGTTGGTCTCAAGTTGCTCTTTCTGCCTTACCAACGTAGTCACTCGCGCTAGCCGACATCTGCAAACATGAAACGGTGCTAAAATGCTGCTATTAACTTGTGACGACAGCGTTAACCACAGTGCAGTACTCAGTAGAACTGCAGAGACTGACGAATTTTAATCACCGATAGAATTTTAGTTGTTAAACTTTCGTTTTTACACAAAATTAAGGAATAATAAATTCTCAATTTTTCACGCAGTTAAATATTAAACAACTCTATTCGTTACTGGTTCTAGTATATACATCAGACTTGAAACTACAGGACGATAATTTTACTATCGATGTCAGAAAAGACATATTTTGGATTCTGTTATTTTGGGATTCTGTTCTGGCGGTTTGCGGTGGACACTGTTGCCACTTTTGGTAGCGTGGACCCCATTACTGTCATATGCAAACACAATAAAATTTCGTATACACACTAAACACAGCAGCAATCCACTAAAACGAGATAATGGAATCGGAAAAAGTTGTAAAATAATTTGCAGAGACAGCAGAAAGCATACGACAGCAGTTCACTCACAACTGATCGTCGATTTCTTCAATATTTCGTTCTTCCTCTCTCAGTTCATCGTCTTCTTCAACCAACGCCTCAGAAATCTAGCAACAACGACATCCATAACAGCAGACAGCACACAGAGTTGTGATTGTAACGACTATCAGCCAGCATTAAAAATGGCAAACAGCAACATCGCGGCATTGGAGCAACATAACTCTGAACCAATTCACTGAAAACTGTGATAATTATTGCTGCCGAAGCATTATTGTTAAACAGCATTAACAAACGTGTGCCCCTGCATGGTGCCCAAAATTCCTACCTTTCAACATTTGACACAGTCTTTTTGTATTACTATACTTTTAGGATTTTTTACAGAAATAAACAACTAAACCAACTGTGGCATTTAACAGGTCAGAAAAGTACATCTATCAGTTTCAGTTGTTTATGCAAAATGTGGTCAAAATTTGCTTTAATACAGTGACAATCGTTTCTTTGAATGCTCTAGTCCTATCTATATCTCTCTTAGCTCCCACGCTAAAGTAACTTCAAAACAGTAGGTTGATTAAACAAACATGATAATAGTTGTAGCAGTACACTTAGCATCCTTACCACTGTTTCTTCTTTCATTGACTTCTGAAAAAGTTCCCACTCGTCCTCCATTTTATCTCTGTAAGGCACTTGACGAACCTACACGCACACACATCACGTACGTCAGCGCCGCATACTGGACCTAAAAATAGCATGAGCGAAGAGGTCACCAAGGACTGTCCTCGACCATGAGGACAGTTTGAGCACAGAAAGTCATGGCCTTGAGAAGGTCTGGCCTTCGCTTGGCCTCAAAGGCCACTTGTTTTGACACCTTGGCCTTTAGTCATGTAACAAATGTGCTCGGGGCAATGAGTAACTTATTTATCAAATGACCCTCACACCTATTTGCACTACACTTCACTCATTTCATCAGGTAAATGGAACCGTGAAGCCACAATGAAGCAGTTAAAGCACCTTTGCATCAAGTTTGGGATCATCGAAGAATCCTTCTGGAAGCTGCTCCGCAATGACCTGCGTGGATGAGGATGATTCCAGCTCAGACTCAGCAGCAGCAGCAGCAGGACTGTCAAAGAAATCTACACAAATTACACCCAACAAAATACACACATATCTGCAGCGAATAAAACTCTAGCTTAAGCATTAAACCTATTGAGCTCATTTCAAAACAATTCTTCTCCATAAGACATTTAAGCCTAGATCTAGCTGCGTAACTACCGAAATGGTCCATCGAGCACCTCAATTCAACTGACATATTGGCGCTATACAAATTCATGTATTATTATTATTTTTAGAAGCCACCATAAACAGATGTGCATCAAATATGGCAGATGGGCACGTCTCTCGGACATAATCAATCATCTGCGGCGAGTTCTTTCAATCAGATAAGTGGTATCGGCTGTGTAGGTGGTCAATTTTTTGGCATTCCAATAGAAAGACAATGTTACTGTTAACACAGGGCTTAATCGATTAATGTTTGAAAATTAACTGATTAAAAATTTAATATCCTGCACTTTGTGACTTGCAACTATGCAGTTTGTGTAGGCTACTGCATCATCAGCATCAGTTTTTTTTTATTTACCTTTAATTTTCCAAAGGTAACAACAACAAGTACCGGTAGCTGAATTCTGCACTTTTTGTGATCTTGCTTGAGCACAAAAATTTATCAATTAATTTTGTGAAAACTAATTGATAAAAATATTTTAATTGGTGGCAGTCTTAGTGATAAGCAGCTAATGTAGCAGTATGCAGACCGGAAGGCAGCTGCTGTGTGGGTCTGTCAGCAGTTGCAGCAGCAGCAGTTGACCGAACATCATCATCATCATCATCATCGTCATCATCATAAGCTTGTGCATCAACGACAGACACTGACAACAGCCCACACACAGTGATCAAAGCCTGGTATATACTGGGAAAAAGAAGATTTTGCACAGGGTCATTCCATGTCAAATCAACCAATACTGAAAAAATTCCCCAGCAGACCATCTCAGATTTTCTTCACTTTTGGGACACATATACCATGTCAAAATTACCTGCCTAAAATTTTCGGTTTTTGGGGGATTTAAGGGGGAAAATATAAAAGACGAATGTTGAGACCCCCTAGGAAATCAATCCATACCGAAACCCATCATCCAGTGCAAAGAATGCGGTGATACTCCTAAAAATGTGTTCTCCAAAGCTTGGCAAGCAAAGTAAAAAAAGAAAGAAAATAACCTAATTGAACGTTATATTTCACCCCTTTGCCCCACCGACCCTTCTGGGCCGATTCGTACCATTTTTGGCACGTAGGGTCAGAGTGCCGACGTAATTATTCAAGTCAAATTTCAAGTCAATTGATTCAGGGGTTTGGGGGCTACGGTGACCAAAATCTAAGGTTTCGCATTGACTTTGATAGTTGCCCTTACAACAGTGTTACGTACTACCGTGCTACACTGTGAACACGATGTGATCAGATCATAAGTAACATATACATTCAGACTGAGTCATTGCATAAATTCAGCACAGGGCTTGTGGCAGGCTGTATGGCCCAGCAATGGACCGGGACCGACATATCAGACAATCGTGACTCCATATCTCAGCTTTCAGTGTGAAATTTTCAGAAAACATCCAAGGCTTCCCGATTTATTTCTTTACAACCAAATTTTGCCAGCTTGCGCAGCAAATTTTGTGCAATTCGGATGACAAAAAATCATGTGAGTTATGGTATACTGGCAAGGGTTCAAGCAGGAACATCATTTAATCAAAATGATTAACGACTTAAAGAGTTACAATAATGCTGCCTTATCATCCCATGGCCGATGATTTTTACTGTCAAAACAGTAATTTTATGGGAGAAAACCAACTGCTCACCTTTCAAGTATTTGTTCTCTATTTTTGAATGCTGTTCATCATCGGCTGCTTTACGCTTTGCAGGTGCATGCAATGCTTCTAAACCTCCAGCATTTATAGTATTCAACTTTGACACATTCTGCATCAACAGTCATGACACAACAAAGTAAATTATACTGACTTAAAAAGCATGATTCATGCATGGTTAAAACAGTATTTCGATAATCACAACATGCTGTAAATGTAACATCAATGTAACTCATGAAGGCACAAAGCAAAAAGCAGAAGTGCATCTTCATTGTTAAGCATCTTCAGTTGTAATTTTTCTAAGTCAGAAAATGGGCCTAAAATTTGTGGTTTTGGGGGACTTGTTGTTTTACAAAATTCAACAGTTTCGAGCTTGATTTACCAACATGAAGCCCAAGGACACCTGACTTTATGAGATCCCTAACACATTATACATCTACAAATTTCTCATCTGCAACTATGACTGAACAAATGCATTAGCCAGCTATAAACTGCAAAATGAGAATCCAAAGTGATGAGAATCAACTGTGAATCAGGGGCCAAATTTTCAAAACTTTCCTAAGATATGTTCCAAAGATCTTATGTCAGACGATTTAGGAATTCCAAAAAAGTTTTCTTTTCCGAGTGTTCGACGGCTTTCTTTGTGTTTCCAAAGAACTTCTTCTTTTCTTATATTCCTAAACTAGTTCAACCAATCAGATGCGCTTATACCAACCATGGGACGTAATCAAAACTTCTTAGGAAAACTTCTTATCTTAGCACATCCACGGGACAAGCATTCTACACACCGCTTCATTTTTTAAAAGTTGACCAAACGTCAATTTCCTTTACTTACTTACTGTTGATTTTACCATAGCATTACGCAAATAACCTATAACACCACATATGACATCTAAGCTAAGTGTCAACATTGCGTACTTTTTTGCAAATTTTGTTTTATTACACAGCTTTCTCTGTGTAGGACAAAGTTAGTGCTTTCCTACACATTTGCCTAAATTCTTCCTAAGAAGTTTCCAAAGTTTCGAAAGTTGCACACTTTTTCTCAAAATCTTCTTTGGAAGATCTCAAATCTTCCAAAGACATTTTCCAAAGAAATTTCAAAAATCCGCATACTTTCTAAGAAGTTTTGAAAATGTGGCCCCAGAGCATTTGGGCCAATTTTGATAGTTATCAGGAACTGACATAAACACAAAAAATTTTACTAAAAAGATGAACATCAACTATATCACTGTTATCACATTCATATTTTGACAGCAACAGTAAAACAGTTATTGCAGTGATCCTGCATGACATATACTATGCATTTTTCAACTGTAACTGCATAGGCACACCGAAAAATACAAATTAAAGTAAACCACAAAAATGAAATAAAAGTAACACAGTAAATGCACAGAGAAAACAATGAAAGTCAAATCATACTACATTATCCAAAGGCAGACAAGTGACAAAGCCTGTTAATACCTCTCGGTGTGTTCTTCCCTGTATATGTGAGTTCCACAGCAAGTTTGTCTTAATCGGACAATTGCAGACAGTACACCACAGCTGACCAGCTGCATTATATGTAACGACAACCAAGTTAAGTCTGCCAACTTTACTAATTAGACAACAAACAGCTCATATTATTAACAACATTCACTAAATTCTAAGGCAAGTGTTGGGTGCAGGTTGCTCTACACAGAGTGGGCCATAAAAAACCGTCACCCTACATGTCAGCTAATTATGTCTTCCAAGAGTAATGTACTTTTAAAGTGAATAACTCACATTGAAATGTAATCAATTCTGAGTAACGAGCAAATTTTGTGCAAATATTTTCAAAAATTTTGTAATGGGATAAAATAAATGAAAGTAACCCAACTCTACAGAAAACACAATGGGGAAAACAGTGTAACGTCATTTAACGTACGAGGATAAAGCGTCGATCAAACTCGTTCGCCAACAAAAAGGATGAGGTGCTAAACGCATTTGTAAACAGTTTCCTAACAAGAATTGGGCGGTCAGATCTGTTAAAGATCTTCTGCTCAAAATTGACAAAACGAACTCGATTTCTCGAAAGGTCGGCAGTGGATGGAAGCGGACTGTAAGAACAACAAAGAATATCGAGTGTGTAGCGGAGCTGATATGCAGCCAGGAAGGCAACGCTAGCTTTAGCAAAATTCCGAGAGAGATTCAGAAGGCTACATTAAACAGTTGTTTACTTGACTGTCTTGTTGTTGTATAAAGTTTTTGCTGTTTTACTTAAACATACATGCAAGCACGTATTTCCATTTGTGTTTCACCATTGTGATATAATACAGTTGGGGTGCTTTGATTCTATTGTATTATTTTTAATAACATTTTCACATACTCATTAGGTTTTGATATCAGTATGTGGAGAACAAACTAGCAATTTATATGGTGTGTTATTTTGTCCATATAAACAAATGCAGTAGCATTTTATGCAGAATAATATAGGGGAAGGTTTTATGGCCCACTCTGTACTCACTGCATACTTCCAGTACTTCCCTAACCCTAAAGCTATCCCTTAATCATTAAAACTCTTGCACACTGTGGGTGCAAAGGTGGCCTGTCACCAAATCACTGCCTAATGTTAATATTATCATAATCGCAGTTTATTATTGTGCAAATTCACGGCAGTCAGTAAAAATCACAGCAAAATGATGAAAATGCGACAGGCCCTCAAAAACACGATAAAAGAGCTTTCATAGGGTATGACTGAAAACTGCAGGACACCACAGGACACTTTGAATAACCACCAAAAAGTGCTGAAAACAATAAAACTATAAATTTTCTTTAATTTCAGAGCATTACATAGCCACATTATAGCGGTTATGTAGCGATACTAATATTTCTGGATGTGCAAGAAAATCGCAGGACACTGCAGGACACATACCGGTAAATGTATTGATTGTAAGCTTAGCCAGTACAGAATTTGAGAACGGGAGTAGCGTGAATAAATGTGCAAACACTGACAACATGAGTGATGTACATTGTAAATTTAAGCGTCTTGGCGCACGTCTGACGTACGGCGTATGTACGCACCCTTGGCGTGCAGGTATGTGGCCTGCCTATCAGCGTCGGCGTGTGGCATTTTGTCCCTGTTTCTGGGCATTTGGCGGCGTGCTGATTTTGTTATTTTTGCATTATTTAGCGGCGTTTATTTAAATTTACTGAACTACTGAAAGGTTAAGTCTTGCTTTCACGTCTAAAAATCGTTTTGCGGTTATTATTTATGTGTCCTGCGGTCTTTCTATAGAGTCCTGCGGTGTCCTGCGGTTTTCAGGCATACCGCTTTCATACACAAAAGGATATTTAGCAAAACGAGACTCGATTTTCTTTTCGTTCTTTGCAGCAATACTTTTCTTTTCACTCATTAATCTCTTTAGGTCTTTTTTGTCAACAACAAGCATTTTATTTTTGTTCGACATTTTTATATACACCAAAAAGTAAACAATCCACAAACAGCGCATAGAATATCTAACAAAGTCGACAAATAGTGATGGGTCAATGTCAGTATTGTAAAATTATTTAAGACGAAGTTCTTTGTCTAGGCGCCTTGTAACTTCTCGGAATTTCCGAGAACTGTCTGGGATTTAGGGCCCGTGCCGACCAAGTAAAACTCACCTACTCGCCAATGACTATATTATGCCAAACGCCACAAAATTACATTAGAAAATGCGATGAACTACAATGACTCTACGGAAAAGAGCGCAAGATAATGTACTAAGATATAACTGACCTACTGCTAGAATGTTGGTTTCGTTTTTTCAAAGCCTGGCCAGCTCTAGTTTCCAAGTTGTTATTACGCGCGACAGCTATCACGTCTTAGCTATCATCGAGGCATCTGTCCATCTGTCTGTTCGTCACGCCCTTGATTTGTATCAAAACGGTGCAACCTAGGATCACAAAATCTTCACTGTTGGTGTTGGCTTCCCCAAGGACAAGCACTGGTAACAGGCTTTTATATTTATGTAAGTAAGTAAGTAAGTAAGTGCATGTTTAGAGTGCACAATGTCAGCCAGTGGCCGAATCTGAGGCATTTATAAACATTGATGTCCTTGAACGACCTTGAACCCCCAAACTAGGAGGTTTTTAGTAATTTTTTTGCAAAACAGCTTTAGATAGACCAAGACAACCTGCACATGAAATTTTTAGCATTAAATGCAGATTTTAGCAGTCCACGTGCCGACCCCATAGATTCTAGGAGGTCTGCGTACGCGAGCGTCAAAGAAGAACACCTCTTTAAAAACTAGTTGTTTTACAGATATTGGTGCATATTGCATGAAAACAGTTGCAGATAGGCAGACATGTTGCTTATAACAAGCACTGCTTATCCCTACCCTACCCTCTCGACGGGCTTGGCACTGCACACTTCAAGGATGAATTGCATTGAAATGGCTGGAGATAGACCAAGACAATCTGCAAACAGGAACTGCTAAGGCTGTCGCACGTTTTATGAGCTTTGCTCAAATTGCTTGTTATCTTGTTTTCGGAACAAAATTTTTGTGTATCTAGTTATTTTGTAAAGGCCCACGTTGATCCAAAAATGTTTCGCATCAAATGTGTGGAAGGCCAGTGTGGCGAGACTCTGCGGGAGGAGTTGGTGGCATTAGCCAATCAAACGCTTTGTTTACAGTTGATTGAATTGAAGTTTTTTTGCGCTACCTTATGCGTTTTACTTTGCATGGTGCAGATTGAGATATCAAAAATGGGAATAGCAGTTGATCAACTACAGCCCTTCAGGACTGTGTGGGGTGAAAAAAGGTAAACTTTGGTCCACTAACAAAAAAGTTATAGGCGCTCATGTTGATTTACCCGAAGTCAGTGCATTTGAGTTCGGGCCACATGACTGCTACAAGGGGAATTTCAACCCTTTAAATTTCCCCCAATCGGACTTTGGGTGCCGGGCAGATTCAGGTTTGGTTTTGCCCCAAATTTCTAGAGTTAAATTTGTTGCAAAGTGATTGTGATGTGTATTAACAGAGCAAGCAACGTTGCCTGCTGTGAACATGTCTGCACCTAGTGGCAACAGTGGTTATGACAAAACAAAGTCGAAATGTGTGTTTAATACGAAGCGACGTTCGACGGCAAGAGGATTGAGGGGCCTTAGTCGGTCGACACTATGCCGTGACACCAGCTGTGAGTATTCTGTTGCGGTATCTTACGGAGTATGGATACTTTGGATAGAGCTCACAGTGAGGAATGTCTTGTTTGCATGAGATGTCATATGTTTGCTTGTTTAAAGTTAGATTCAAAGGCAACTTGTATATGTGTAAAGCATATACTTATGACTTACCACTTGGCTCTTTGTCCCTGTTCTTAAGCATTGCTGTAGCATGTCTTAAGTGATAAAAATAGGTATAAATGTGTTATGCATTAGTACAATGATGTTTATATCTCTGTCTCACTTTGTTTTTCTATATTGAGTGACTATATAATTCAATATCAGTGTCTGGTTGTTTGCAGTCTGCATAGAGTGTGTTTTCAAAGATCATGAGTATAATTGGTTGATGTTTAATGATCATAATGTTTCTGTCTCTGTGTGGTCGTTTGTTTGTGCACAAGATTGCCAGTATTCCAAAATAATGGACGGATTTAGATTAGCTTAATGTGGCATTGTGGCCCAAAAATGATTAGATTTTGCTGGCCATGGCCATTCAGATCACTGTCTGGATTCATGAGTTTTTAGTTGCTTATTTGTAATATATGGAATTGCAGTGGTGTGCTTGGCTAAATTACTCAGTGGAGTTAGCTTGATGAGCCTGAATTTGCAGCTGTGTCATAGCTAAACACTGTCAGATAAAACAGACATTTTGATGAGCGTGTTATTCGTTCGAGCATTATAATGGTACTGTGTTGATATCGTGTCAGTGAATTAATCCACTCTGAAGAGGACGCTGCAGGCAAACAACCAGAACCTTGCCAAGGCCCTAAACCTGAAAAAAGCCGAGCTGCGTGCAACACAAGATAAGCTGCTCAAGCTAACTACTGAACACCAGGCTGTTCTGCAAAAGCTGAACTTCCTCTGTGCTGCCAGTAACAGACCGAACGTTCCAGACTTTGTGACCAAAGTGAAGCAACAAGTTGACATGAGTACGAATGTGTGTAGTACTGTATAAGCAAACGTGTAATTACCAGTATGCATTATATGTGTGTATAAATTTAACAGCTGCAGACATTGATGATTGATAACACTGTCTAAATGATTACAAAATTGTTAAATTTCAGATTTGAGTCACATCACCTAGAAAGCATTTGACAATATGGTATAAAGTGTAATGTATGCTATTTACGTAATGATCACTCATCAGTTGCACGTAATTAACAGTAGTGGACTGCAGGGCCCTTATTACATATCAGAGCAAAAAACTTCAACAGTTTACAAAGCTATGTAAGGGCGATATGAGTCAAAACTTGAAAACAGCGAAAATGGTTTTGGGGTGATATTATCACCTGTTGAATTTCAGACTGGCGCTTACAAGACTAGCCAATGTTCTAAATACTTGAAAAATATTACTGTAGGCCTGTATCGTAAACAAGATAAGATAACAATATTTCAATTTTTTCTTTATTAACAGTAATGGCTTATATACTGTATAGCTATAATTTGCTGTTACTGGCACGCTGCCAGCGTTGCAGCTGGTGACGTCACAGGCAATGCATAAACTGCTGCTGGCCTACTGTCGTCATAGTCACTATGACGTCACGCCACTGCGCGCACACGCAGACAGAACGATAGACTAAAATTCAGACATGCCTGGTCGTGTCTTTCTACCATAGGCATTGGCATTCACTGCAATATACATGGTGTCAGCACGGACTGGTGTACTACATTGTTTCGGCTTGCGACTTCTGTTTTTGTATTTTTACTTCAAGTATTTAGAATGGCTAGTCTTGTAAGGGCCAGTCTGGAATTCAACACGCGATAATATCGCCCCAAAACTATTTTTGCTGTTTTTAGTCGAATTTTGTCCAAATTTTCGGTATTTGATTTTATGACAATAAATTTATTTACTGTTTTCAGAATACCTCCGGGCGGGTAAAGGAAGTTGGTGCAAGGAAAAAATTATGTGTGATGTAACAATGCCTGCTGCAGCCAATTTTGTCTTTGAATAAGAATGGTTACTTGCCATGGCAACAGGGGTTGTCATGGGACAAATTTAAATGACACCGTCAGATAGCCCGGGCCTGAAAGTAGGAGGTAGGTGCAAACAGCACGCAATTATCTTTCACAGGGGCCGGGTTATAGTCAGTTTTGTCCCCAAATTCGTTGCCATGGCAACGAGGATAAGCAGGGGAGAAATTTAAATGACACCATCGGAAAGCCCGGGCCTGAAAATAGGGGGGTAGGTACAAAAGGCTCGCAATTATCTTTCATGGGAGCCGAGTTATAGTCAGTATTTGTCCAAAAATTCGTTGCTATGGCATCAGGGGTTGGCAGGGGAGAAATTTAATTGAGACCGTCGGATAGCTCGGGCCCAAAATAGCGGGGTAGGTGCAAACTGCACACAATTATCTCTTACGGGGACCAAGTTATACCGCTTTGAACTCTGCATTGGCTATAATGCAAAATTTTGCAACTTTTGAATTGTTGCTATGGCAACAGGGGTCGTTAGGGGGTACATTTAACACCGTTAGATTGAAAATAGGGAGTAGGTGCAAATGGCACACAGTTATCTTTTACGGGGACCAACTTATACCGCTTTGAAGTCCCCATAGACCGTAATGCAAATTTTTAAAAACTGGGGCGTAGAAAAGGTAAATTTTAAAAATTTCAATTGAAAACATATAAGGAATGTGTTCGGCGTCAGGACGCTTTGTATGAGCCATTAGCGGCATCGGTCGGTCCAACGTGCTGGTCTGTAGCCGTGCGCAAGGAAAAAAATAGACACCTAACACCGAATTTCGCACATGCGCAGCCACACCCCCTTAGAACCGATTATAACCAAATTTTGCTTGTGGGGTCAGGTAGTCGATATGATCACTGATGTCAAGTTTTATAGAAATCGGTCAAGGGGTTTCGGAGTTATAGGACCTCCTTGAATGCCATTTCCTATACATAACGTTCGTCCAGGGTTCAGACACCCAGGTACATACCCAAAGAACCTGGTAGTTTTTTTTGGGTAAACCCACTGAAAAAAACCCACCTCAAAAATATGTCTGCTTTACTTTTTGTTTTGCCAATAATAAAACATTTTATTCAATTTATTGTGGTTGAAGCTTCTAAATTTTTAACCTAACAAGTTTGCAAATTTTTCGACATTCCAAGCTATTGTTAATGTATGAGAAATTGCTCAGCTGCAGTTTATTTTATTATCACAACAGAAACTTTCAGTCATGATCATACCACTACTAATCACCTGACTGGCCCAAACTCAAAGAAAAATTAAGTTAGTAATATTTTAGTAGTGGGATCTAGTAATCACAATATGATGCAAAAAAGAAGTTTACAAATACAACTGCAGAACCTTACTCATTCCTCTCCATATTTATTCAATATCTGAAGTGAACAGCATTTAACACACAATTCCAAAAAATTTACGAAGACCCAAAACAGTGATGACGGCTGGCGCCTCAGATTCAGTGTTTACACTGACCTTGTGCATCTTAATATATAATATGTATAATATAATATATTATATTATTCATAAACCTCCAAAACACATTGGTCCGGCATATTTTTAAACCCCTCAAAATGCAATAAAACTTCCCCCAAATCCAATAAGTTGGGACTTTTAAAAAGCTGTGGTCTTTTTGAAAAAAACCCGGGTTTTTTAAAAAAACCCAGTGGGCTGGGCTTTTTAAAAATAACCCGGGTTTTTAAAAAATTATTGAACGTTTTCTTAATTTAGTCTTGCAGGCAGATTAAAATGTGGACATTTTCTGGAAAAACATGATTTGGATAATTGCATAAGTTTGTCAACTCATCGTATCATTGCATGTGCTATGTAATGTTTTAATCAACGTGTTTAATTGAAATTTAAAGGATTACCATTAAATTACATCTTTAACGATAAATTATGTGATTAGTTGTTAATCTCTGCTGCTCTAGAAATTTATGCCTGAGTTGAGTATTAACATCACACCAGTTATTTTGGTTTATGGTTTATGATGTGGTTTATGATGTGAATGATTTCGGTCCTGGTTGCCAGTGCTGATCTTGGTTCAGTGTAGTTCGAGCTGATATGAAAAACTGTATTTTTTGCATGTTGATGCTGTTAGTTGTATTGTAATACTGTTAGTTGGTTTGTAATACTTGCAGCAAAGGTTATCTTAGCTTTATCGTGAAATAGGTCAAACTCAGTACTGTTATTATTAAGGCTGTGGTTGTATGCAGTAGTGTTGAAGTAGTTGTCATCATAGTACTAGTAGTGATGGTGGTCCTGGGGGTGATGATAGTAATAGTAATGTAATACTTGTACTAATAATTATATAGTACCAGTGATAGTAGTAATGAATGGACTGTTTTTAGGTGCCATTCTGCAGACCATATCCCTATCACTGAGCTTCCCACGGCTGTTCTCTGTAATAGTCATAGGTGTATCAGCAGCAGCAGCTCGGTAAACTTTGCAGTGAGTTGAATGCATTGTTCGCAGGTGCCGTCCTGCAAGCCGTGTCCCCATCAACGAACAAGCTAGCGCTGTTGCTCAAGGTGATGATGACGATGAATATGAAGATGTAGAGGATGAGAATGATGCTGCATCAGATGCATCGTCACAGAACGGCCGGGCTTCAGCAGCTGACAGCGCGGGAGCTGGTTATCTTAGCATGATTGCGGAACAGTCGTTCATTGATGCCGACGACAGCCTCTATCTCTCTGGTATGTTGTGTCCTGACTCACCTATCAAGCAGTCTTTATTATATCTAAGGCAGCATGAGTGCAGAAACCTTAAAACACACACACACGATGAAATAAAATGATAAAAAGGCTATTTTATAAAATTTTGCATTGCTCCCAGGTGAAGCATAGGCCAAATACCACTGCATTCCATTCAGAATGCACACGGATCATGGAAAAATGTGGAATTTAAAATTCAGATTTTTTCTCTGGTCTCGAACATTACGAAATCAGGTCTAGGTGCTGGACAGTCATGGACAATAAGCCAAACAGTTGCCACTTTTTATGGCACATGTTTTCGGCTTTTACATAATACATGTAATGTTATCATTGTCTGCTGTCAGACTCGATTTATCCTTTTGTTCAATCATTACGAACTGTGTTGAGCATGTTTGCTCGATGTACTCAGTTGATACAGATAGTAAACATATGGTGAAAGACTTACTTGTCTGCTCTGGTTAAGCAGTCCCGGAAGGACATGAAAATGGACGTATATGGTCCTCTAAAGCAAACATGAAAATGTCTATGAAAGTTATGGAAAACCACTCTCAGTGCTTTATATGCTCCGATTGCACCCTGTCCATCTGATCTAGCTTGGTTTTGTGCTGCATTTCTATCTTCTGTATTTGCTTTTGCTCGTTGCTACTCAGGGCTTGGAATTAAAGCACACTAAAGAGTTTGCATCGATTGTGAACCCTAGCAGACAACTGCAGCTGGTAATGATCAATTGTTAGGAAATAGCTTCAAAACAAAATTAACCTTTTGTTAACTGTTAATTTTTGATTAAATGCTAACCGCGGTAATTGCCACAGATAGGGCTTTTTCTTGTTTAGAAAATTTTTTCAGTCATTGAACTTTTTTGGTTGAGCTTCCATTGAGTTTTTGAGCTTATATGTTTGTTGTTTGTTTTAACCCAGTCTTGTAGACTGAGACCTTTCCTGGAAAACAAGAAATTTGTGCTAATGCTCACGAGATGCACGAAAGCCTATATCAGTTCCGGTTCAGTAGTTTAGCTGAAAATTGGGGTGTTCTTGCTAAGTTAATATACAAATATCAAATTCTCTATCTGGATTGCATAATGATAGTTCCGTGGCGCCACCTTGTGAATGATATAGACTTGTGTCACAGCTCGTGTCAAGGTCATTTAAGGTCATTGAATTCGGCGCCAATCTAAAGCCAGTATATGACTTCTTATTAGTGATTAGTAGTAACCTAGGCCCTATCTTGCACCGTTACTGAGATACAGCGACTTGTCGGCCAAAAATCACAAATTTTGCCCACCCCCTTTCATTCAGCGCCCTCGTTCGGGATGACCCACTTCGAATTTATGGAAAAGCTTTACAGTTCCTGAAACTAGAGTCTTCCGGGAGGCCGAAGATTTGGTGATTCTAGCTTGCACCGCTTTTGACTGATCCACCCATGTGACAGACTGACGTACGGACAGACGGATGGACAGAATTGCGATGGCTAAGACGCCTGAAAGCAGTAGCTGCTTTCGCGCGCAAAAGATGACAGAGATGATTTCAGATGCTTTTCATGATGTCATGGTGTCTGCGTTTTAATGTTTTTGTTATTGGCATAACTTTAGATCAGGAGCAGTGTCATCACAATGCATCTGCAGATGGAATACCAGAGGAAAAAACTGGGTGGATGATGACTTGTTTTCTGGTGCAGCGGAGCAGGCCAAGGATTTGTCACCAGCAGGAAATAGGACCTCATTGGAAGTTATAGATATGGAGCTCACGAATTTAAACGTGTCTAAGTCAACGCAGTTGATTGGCAGCATCTCTAGTGATGCTGGTGCTCCCGAAACAGCGCCTGATGGCACTACGGTAGTGAAGCAGCCATCTCAGCAAAACACAAAACCGACAGGCAGCCATCATGCAGCTAAGAAGACCACAAAGGAATCGGCCAAGGAGAAACAGTCTGTTCATACAGATTCAAAGAGTCGAAAGACAACAACACTCCCGGGACCTACGATTCTGTCAGTGTATCCAGCGAGTGACAAGGGCATGGAAATTTCAGAGGGCCAAGATGGTACCAGTGTTGTGGTTTCTGCACCTGCTGAGAAACCGCCAGTGGTCCAGAAGCGGTCACTAAGTGCTACCACTAATGCACAGGCTCGGAAGGTGTCCGATGACAAATTTTCTTCTAGTCCTTATGGCATTATGTTGCCATGCTTGGCACGCAGCAAGACAGTTTGATTTTTCGAGACACTGTCCACGCCACCTCCTGTACAGCAACAGAAGTTATCCATCCCATTGACGCTATATGCCAAAGCAGCAGACAAGCCGCCGTCAGAAAGTGCAGACGTTGACAGTGTGAACATGGTGCCAGAGAGTCCAGTGTTTACATCCATCAGTACACTGCAGCGGCGGCAGCAAGAAGTTCTAGTAGTTGACAGTACTCAGCCAGCTGTCGATGTTACCGATGACCATTCAAGGAAAGATGATCGAGCATCAGCTGAGGATAATGCTAATGCTGAAAAGGTATTTTACTCTTATTGTAATTTTTTGTTATGCCTCCATCACTGTGATAGACATTGTTTTTGTATGTCATCAGTTAGTGCTGTTTATGTTATGTTGTTTCTCTGTGATTTTTACGCTACAGTAAGCTTATGTTTTTGTAAGAATTTGTTAGAACTGTGTAATGAGTACTTGTATCATTTGTCGTTTGCTCATCAGTTGTCAAAATTTAGTAAACGTCTTTATATGGTTTATTTTTTGCAGTATTTAGTGGCACCCAGAACTTGTGTGTCAAATTGGTTGTGTTAATTTCCAGAGCACTTTTTATTACACGATATCTCAGGAAATATGGTAGTTGTGAAGTTTAAACTTCGGATGTGGATATATTACGGTGGGAGTTTATGCCAGTTCATGATTTTTTGCTCCTGGCTAAAGCTGTGCTGAGGGCTACAGTGGCAGTGTGCGTTCATCTGTTGCTGTAAGGTTAAGGTGAAATCGAAGACAACTGCAACCAAGCCTCCACACCCTCCAGTCATCATTGTTCGCACGTCCCATGGAGATGAGGATGCAGAGAACAGAAGCAAGAAGCAAACCACAAAGACGGCTTCATCACACGACAGGTGTGATTTTATTCCGAAGGATTTTGTGTATAACTATGTATATTTACGTCGTGTTACAATTTGCATGTTTTTTTATTGCTTTGTTCAATAAGTCATTTAAATGCATCAAAAAACAATCTTTTATTTAATTACTGTTGATGTTTCGGCAACCTCTGTTGCCTTACTGCCGCCGGACAGGAAGATGATTTTACCAGTCTAAATTCAAAAACCAAGATTAAGGACCAAACCCAGGGTTTTTCAGTCCATGCTAACTGCTAAGGCCATGATTCTTTTGTTGTCAAGCTGTCCTTGAGGTTGAGGTCATTTTTTGAGGACCTCGTCCCAGTCCCTACAAGCATGACATAGAGCTACTCACTCGCTTACTTGTAAGAATGTGTTATAAACTGTATGCTTACTTGCTTAGAGCGCTGCAGTCGAAGAATGCCGGCCCAGTAAGGTTGTCATCTGAGTCTTCACACAGCATCAAGAGGAAAAGCTCACACGTCACCAAGTCTGACCTCGCTGTTGCTGGACAGGAAGACGATTTTACCAGTCCGAAGGCAAAGAAAAAGAAGCCTTCGCCACCAAGTCATAGTGTGAGTGCATGCCACTCTTGCTACTGTTTCTGTGCATGACATTGAACATGTCTGTAACTTCAGGAAATGGTATCTCAGCTATTGTCATTTATTTGGTCTGCAGTCTGGCTCTGGCACTTACATTTTTACATGCGAAAGCAGCTACTGCTTTCAGTGCATCTTAGACATCGCAATTCTGTCTGTCCATCACACGGGTGGTTCAGTCAAAAAAGGTGCAAGCTAGAATCATGAAATCTTCACCATCTGCTGCCTGGAAGACTCTAGTTTCAGGATCCATAAAGCTTTTCCATAAATTCGAAGGGGTCATCCCGAAAGAGGGCACTAAATGAAAGGGGGGTGGGCAAAATTTGCGATTTTTGGCAATAAGTCGCTGTATCTCAGTAACATTGCGAGATAGGGCTTAGGTTAATATTAATCACTAATAGGAAGTCGTACACTCTCTCTCGATTGGCGCCAAATCACTAATAGGAAGGCGTACACTCTCTCTCGATTGGCGCCAAATTCATTGACCTTGAATGACCTTGAACGCCAAAATAAGTGGTTTTATGGATTTTTTGGCGATTTCAGACTGCGACACAAGTCTATATCATTCACAAAGTGGCGCCACAGAATTATCCTTATGCGATCCAGATAGAGAATTTGGTATTTGTATATTAACTTAGTGTGAGCACCCCAATTTTCAGCTAAACTACTGAACCAGAACTGCTATATGCTTTCGTGCATCTGGTGAGCATTAGCTCAAATTTCTTGAACTTTTTTATGGTGCATTTTTTTTATTTATTTTGCTTTTGTTTGTATTTTAGTTTCATTTATTGTATTTTACACACTGCCATTTAATATCATGGTAGATGTTATAGAAAACTGTTGTACTACTGACACCAGCACTCCATGGAGTAAATAGAACAGTTTAACTTAAGCCATGTTTGGTGACTTTTAACATCTTTACTCTCCAACTTTATATTGCTGGAAGTAAGGATGGCATTATTGTGTTCTTAAAGTAACTGATGCACTTTTTGATGATGATGATGATGATGATGATTGATGATAGCTGAAAGTAATTGTGATAGCAGCGACAATGTTTATGGTGCTGATATCGTAGCAGTGAACTGCCACTGCGATAGTTCACCCGGTTCATTTAGTCAGAGCAGCATGAGCGCCATGCAGCTGCCGACCTTTAGACCAGACCAATCGATCTGAACCTCAGATCCATTTATAGGCAGCTACAAGTACTACACTAACCATCGCCATTTATTACTACTCTGCCCGAAAGCTGATAGTCATTTTACCATCCCACGGAGGGTAGATGGCTGAGTCGACCTAGTTGGCTGGCTTCATACCGATATGATTTACCTGCCCACAGGCAGTCACCTGTCCAAGTACTGACCCGGCCCACCCGGCGTAGAGTAACTTTGTTGATCAGATGAAACTTGTTACCGCTATGCCATGCCACCAACCAAGTGATGATTCATTGCAGTTTGCAAACATACACTGTGTCTCAAAAAACATCCTGGACATTTTCGATTCTAACGTGAACAAAAATTATCAGATTCTCATAATGTTTCGTATAAATATTCTTGACACAACTTGCCATTAAACGGCCATTCAGTTTTACATTTCGCTGAACGTCTGCTTCTGCACTACCTTGGGAAAGAAAACCGAGTCAACTATGCATTGAAATATGCAAAAGAAATGTGAAAGAAACATTCCTAACATTATTGTCCGTAACCTGAAGCAGATTTCAGTAATTTTTGACATACATATTTCTGACACAACTGGCTATTAAATTTTTGTTTAAGTTCCCATTTCACTCAATGTCTGCTTTTGCACTACCTAGGGAAATCAGACCAAGCAAAATACACGTTAAAATGATAAAATAAACGTTGATAAATTTTGTCTGTCCTGATCTGTGGCCCCCAAGAGACAGTCGATTACAAGGTTTGACTGTCGTGCAGCAGTACGTCTACCATATGACGTTAAGCAACGTTTATAAATTCAAGAAGAAACTGGTGAAGTCTGCATTAGTCTGGAGCATAACATGATCGATACTGCCATCAATGAATGGAGAAATCGTCTCCATGTTTGTGATGTAACAGTTGGACAAAGTGTTAGCCAAAGCGTCAAAAATGTAAACAAAATGTGTTTCTGTCCGTTATTTAGATTAAGTAATAATACCACTTTAGGTAAAAATGTAATATTTCATTGGTTCTAATTTCCCCAGGTAGTGCAGAAACATACGATGCGTGAGGTGGGAAACTACCTAATGATTTGATGGCCAGTTGTCTCAGGAATATTCTTTCCAAAAATTATTAAAATAAATTAGAGCTGCGGATTTTAACGATTAATTTAATCGTTAACTAACAAAGAAAATTAACGATTAATTTTATTTTTAACGATTAACGGTTCTGCCGGATACATCGTCAACAAGAGACGTTCGTCGCTGGATCCATCAACCGTGAACATGCTT
>Ga0209367_1001393_pt1 | contig 29569 bp, 22 predicted proteins | sample WorMetLIZISLAND2_FD_187412 | JGI IMG/M metagenome (GOLD analysis project Ga0209367, IMG submission 187412) | Marine gutless worms symbiont microbial communities from Max Planck institute for Marine Microbiology, Germany - Olavius geniculatus... ...
GCTCTGTTTACACCTGTCGTCGTAGGCAGCGCTACGCGCTGCGGGCAGGTGTGGCCGAGAAAGGTTAAAAGGTCGTCAAAACGGCTGACAGAGGTACTATTGTGCTAGGGACGCTATTCGATCTTTCGTGCTAGGAACCCCATTTTATTTTTCGGGCCTGGGAACGCTATTTGATTTTTCGGGCTTGGGGACGCTATATGTACACTACTTATCTGTATTAGCATGTGCTCAAAATGTCCTCCTCTAGCACGAACGCAAGCAGTGTACGTTGACGCCACTCGCCAACAGCCCGTTTAACAACCGTTGACCCAAAGCGGCTCACTTGCTGTTGATGTGTCATTTCAGTTCGTCGGCGTACGATTTTAATGAATACGATTAGCCTAGTGCTAAATAAGTAACTGGATTTTCAATGATTTTGTGGTCTCAGTGATATTCAGTGCACTTCTGCATTTCATACGGTAGTGTAACGACAGTGTTAAGGTGAGGTGGCCAAAACTAAAGTCATTTACGTAAGTTTCTTCGCGATGCTGCTTGCGAAAAATTGTCAAAATTCGCCAAGGTTTCGTGGAGTTATTCAAAAAAAATAAAAGTGGCACGATTTTGAGACACGGCGTAAAAGGACGTAAAGGCTTACCAGTTCAGACGATGGTATCGGCTGTGACACTGAAGTCGTTGGAAGACTCTGCGTTTTCAGCAACTTCGGTGGCGGCGGCGGCGGCAGTGGCTTTTTAGGCTTCGAGTACGACGGACTGACAGACGAATTGCTCTTGATCAGCGGACGCTGAATTTCAGTACCAGGCCCTGCAACAGCCGGCTGCTGGCGACCTAGAGATACTTGCTCCATGCGGACTCGAACAACTTTGAGTTCGTCGAGGAAAGTCTGCTCGTCGGCACCGACCCTGGCTGTCAGACGGTCGTATTTCTTGAGGACTTTAAGCGTTGAGACAAGTAGGTCGGAAAACTGGTCGAAGTTGGGCGCTTTGCTGAGGTGAAGTGCGATCAGCGACGAGTCAGACTGCCGCACTTCGTGCCACGTCGGCACCTTCATAATACATACAGTAGTTATATCAGATTATGCGACGAGCACATTTTATTTAGGCCTACATACGAAATCAAAACCAACTGACGCAACATGGTTGTTTACAAATTGAAGAAGAGTTAGCTTATTTATTTCTAAAGTCGAATACGAAACCATATAGGTACAATATTTAGAGAGTTGTCCAGAAAAGTAGGCTGGGGGCATTCGTTAAATTGGAAAGCTCAAGCAGAGTTGCAAATAGGCTACCACAACACCACTGCGTTATTTCAACTAGATTTTCCCGGCATTTATGAGAGAACAGTCAAAATTAGACAGGCCTATACAAAAGTCCAATAATTTATTGTAAAGCACAATTGAATTTAGCTACATCATGTGTCTTCTACTAAGGAAGGTATAGATATATAGGCCCACTGGCGAATATACCGGCGTGTTTGAAGGCGGACAAATTTGGAAAATATTTTAATCTCGGGTTTTATCAGGGGCTTAAATATTGGTTTGCAAAACGTAGATTTTAGATTTAGTTGTGAGAGAACTAGCACACCTTAATGTATTATTACAAATAGACCTACCTGTGTAATAATACACGGTAACAGCATACCTTGATGACGTAGCTGATGACGTCATCAAGAGCTATCTCGGCGACATCGCGCTGTTGTTTGTGGGTGGACGTGACCCGCAGAACGAAGCGTCCTCGACGTCTAAGTAACGTCAGCGTGTTGAACTCGTCGCCGCTGAACCGAGGAAGCCATCCGGTCATGTTGTGCGTCGTGAACTGGTCCAGCAGCAGCGCCGAGATCGACGCCAGTTCTTTTTCATCCCTGACCGCCATCTTCACGTAAAGCCTGGACATGTGGCTATTCTGAGGAACTTTCAAACACACACAAACGCAGTGATCGAGAATCTTGTGGTAGAAAGCGATGGGACCCGAGATGGAGGGTGACAATATGAGGGGTCTACCCCTCCCTCCTCACCCGATCTTGCCAGTGAGACTTGGGACATGGGAGAGCTTCGTAATGGCTACCCCAAAGGGATTCGGGACGTATTCCCGACCGAAAACGGGTTTTGGTGCATTTTGAGACTGAAATAATAAACTCATCTGATGATAAGAAATGCTATCTTCGATTAGACCTATGCGTTTAATGTGTTTGTGAAAAAATAGCACAAAATTTTAAAGTCATGATTTAATGTTACACAAAATCGAGTTAAATTGCATACCGACTGTAATACTAATACACGCTAAAACTGCCTATGTGCCTCGATCACTCGTACACCTGCCCAGGTGTATACTGTATAAACCTATTTACAGTAGCCTAGCGCACGGCGCCACCACTCTGTGTGTGCGTTTATTAGGCCTATAAATCTTAAGCCACAGCACGTCCAGGGCTTATACGTAACTGTTACTGCGTGCTTCGCAAACAAAAACCCGGAAAAAGGTATGCTAATGTCCGACCTATAGACACATTACCCACGCAGCCCGGGTATTTACGGCGTCTCACGTGGAGTAAGCCCATTAACTGAACAAAAGAAATACGTAGATTTGACGGTAGGCCTGTCGTCAGACATGAACCCAGTAGGCTAAACGTTTCCTCATCGGGGTTGGTTGAGCTCAAGTTGGTCGGTAGGCTTACTGCATAGGTACAGGTCGACATTGTCATGATTCAGGAAGTAGATGAACGTAAACTTAGTAGTTTTATGCAAATATTTTTAGTTAGCTTGATTAGCTCCCGACTGACTTCAACACGCACAATAATGAACAGACCCTAGGTCTAGGCATTATGCCCCTATGTCCATCATATCACATTGTGACGTTAAAGTCAACCACGTTCACTATTTTCATTCTAGAACCAAGTTAAACTAAGTTTTTCAAACTTAATCATTCTAAAAGTTCACTCTAAAAGTTAATTGCAGTAGGCCTAAGTAACTCACTCTATAGGCCTATACTTCCTAATTCTGAATAAAATCGTTTTTGCAGTAGGCTACTTTAGTTCAGTGTATTCAACATTTCCGTTATGTTGACAAAAAACCTAGGCCTATAGGCCCTTAGTTTTCCTGATTAGTTAGCTTAGCACATGACTAAGAATATATAGGCCTGCATGAGCTGTATAGACCCGCCATTTCTGTCATACGTGACAGTCCGTCCCATGACTTGCCGAGCGTCTCAGGCATATAGACAGTAAATTACATCAACGCATATACACTGTGGGCCATAAAAACGTGGCACTTTACTTTTGTCCATATCTTCGTAAATTATTGACCAATTTTCAAAATTATCTTACTAATACACTCTGAGTACAATTTGCAATAATGTGATTATTATATATCCCACCACACCGTAAATGCGTCTCTCCACTACCTTGTGAAATATAAATGTAAGAAAAAACTAACCATAATAACAAACATTTAGGTAAATAAAAAAACACTTCAAACTAACAGTGCAGTGAATGATCCATATGACACTAGACTACATTACACCCACGCAATCTAGTGTCATACGGATCATTCACCACAATGTTGGTTTGAAGTGTTTTTTTAAATTTTACCAAAATGTTTGTTTGTTATTATCATTATGCATTCATATGTGTGGTGAGAAATATAATAATCACATTATTGCAAATTGTTCGCAGAGTGTGTCAGTAAAAAAATTATAAAAATCGGTCAGTAAATGGCGAAGATATGGACAAAAGTAAAGTGCCACATTTTTATTGGCCCACCTTGTACATGCCGTGAGTACGTGAGATGTGTCATCTCGAGGTTTTTAATGACGTCGAATGACCTTGAGTGACCTTTAAAATAAAAAAAACTGGCACATTGGTTACTCCTGCCGTGTGAAACGCTCACGCCAATTTTGGGTGTTTGAAGTCTATTTTCGAGAGAGAAGACAGAACGGGAAAAACGGACCAAAACAGCTAGACAGACAGACAGACGGATCGACAGTGCGTTTTCTATTATTACTGAGCCCGCACAAGATAGGAGGCTGAGTCGGTCGACGTGGGTGGCTGGTTACGTACCGCATACGGCAATGGCGTAGCCAGGATCTAGTTGTAGTGGGGGCACGAGAGTGGTAGGGTATGGAAGGGTGTCCCCTCCCCACGGAAAAGGGGCCGTGCCCCCTCTGCAAAAATTTTTTGGGTTTTTGGTGTGAGAATGACATGTTTTGATGCATTTTTGGCACTTTTTTGAGTAACTGAGTAGGCTCCTAGGGGCACGTGTCCCCAGTGCCCCCTTATGGCTACGTCAGTGGCATACGGTTTAAACCTACTTGCCCATCACCCATCCAGGTACCAACGGAGGCCGGTGTAAAGTAACTTCGCTGATCGTACACAATTCGTTATAGAGTTACGCCATGCCAACAAGCCTACTGAGAAACGAAGATTGACAGAGGCTGAAAATGTAAAAAAGTATGCACACATTATTTATGGAGAATCAGAAAAAATATTCATCACATGACAGAATCTATGCATCATGAATTTTGACAGAAACAGTATTATTCAAATATTACAAATGACAAATATCAGTGAAAAAATATAACAACGCTAGATCAAAATCAATGTACTTGTACGGCTGTCAGGTTTCCTTCTGGATGAAATGTAGGACACAAAATTACCCGTAAAAGTCGTGTAAAAATACGAGACAAATACTCAGAACCGGATTAACACAGTAGCCAAAAAACAGAAAAATTTACAGGCCCCACCCCGTAGTTACAGAGGCCCTGTGAGTGTTAAAGCAAACATTTCTTCTTTAGTGATAAGCTCAGTATTTGCTTTGTTTCTGTTACAGTTCTCCACTATAAACAGAAGAACCAGTGTTGCTAAGTTAAATTTCACGCTTTTCTCGAAAACAAACAAGGCAGTTAACAATTTAAACCAAAACACAGCCAGACTATTTTCTTTGCTACAGTCCCGCATCTAATAATCCGGTCCTGTCACAAAGTGACGGGAATTTGTTAGAGGCCTGCAGACTAGATGGCTAGCAGACTGGTAAGACTCTTGGACGGTGCTGTTGATGACACAGATGCAGCAGTTGACGTTTGACGCTCAGAACTCGACTGCAGACGCTGACTGCACGACTGCAGCTTGTTCACCTGCGGCTGAACACCACACACAAATACTGACAAATGCAGTTTGAATCGCTATATCATCATTTTATTTCGCACAAAGGAGTGATATACAAGAACATCTCACAATACGAAGATAGCAACATAGGAAACACACACTGTGTTCAAAAGAAAACACCCACTCACGTTTTCTTTCATATCTCCGTGGAAAATGTTTAGGTTACGACAAGATTTTCAGGGAATGTTTGGGAGTAATCAAGTAGTCCGCCGGCAAAAAAGGTAGATGTGTTCTACCAGTGACGACACGCTAATGTTATATTTCCGTGTTTGGAAATTATGGGTTTACTACTAAAGACAGACATTTGATGAAATGTTTGCAAAGGGTAATGGAGCCACAAGTTAGTGCAAAATGTTTCTGGATAATCGACAGACATAGAATATCGATAGAATAAACTTCTAAATAACAAGTAATCTGAGAGATAAGCAACAGATACAACTGGCTGGCAAATAATTAGGTCTGCATAAAGTGAAGTCACCACTAAGTCTATGTCACACACCAGACCAAAGCGCAGTTCTGCCTCTAGCCTTTGTCGCTCAGCTCTGCGCTGCTCAAGTGTTCGTTCCATTTTAGTCAACATTTCATTGCGAGGACGCAGTGGCCTCATCTTCGCTTCTTGAGCCTTTTTTCGCTCGTCAGACCTTTCAATAAAGACATACAACACAATACGAATACAGTGCAATGTGTTAAGGCGACAAGAAAAAGCAAGACAGAGGCATCGATCCTTACTGGCATGTAAGAGATCGAGTAGGTACATGTACCTGGGTTAATGACACTAGCATGATGTTGACGTAGCACAGGAATAAAAACTGCAAACAGTTTGACTAATGAAAAAAAGCATCTGAAGTCACAACCTAACAGTGTCATTATTATTACTATTTTTTTAATTTTTAAACCCCCAGTATTCAATTCCTGGGGGTAAAATATTAAAACCTAAGCAAAAAGACCACAGCGGCGTCTATTCATTATATGTAACACGGCAGCTCATCTTCATCTGACTTAAAGCAGGCTATAAAATCAGAGACAGACGACACATAGGCCTACAAACAGAAAAAAACTAAAAAATTCCCTATTTAATAACCACAAAAAGTTTACTTTCAATATTACATGCACTTGCACTATAACTATATACTTGCGGTATCAGTAGTAAGGGCATCAGGCCTGTTACAACCTCGTTTTGCAATCCTCAAAGTCAAAGATTTTCATTTGACAATCACAGTAACTCCCATACATAAAAGCATAGATGTAACAAGGAATTTATCTTTGGAGCACTCCTGAGGCCCCTCCCTTTCCCGTTCTCTCCTTTCTCTTTTCTGTTTTTTCTATCTTTTTGCCATTTAGCAACAGAAATTTTTTTCACTAAGTGCAATTTTGGAGCTAAAAATGCACAAAAATGCCTCGCCTGCCGAGGCTCCGAACCGGACCCCGCTGGGGAGCTTAGAGCGCCTTGCAAAGTCCCAGCTAGATTTTGAAGCAAATAATGGGAAGGGGCAAAAAAGAAAAACGGAAGAGAAAATAAAACAACAGTGGAAAGAAAAAAAGTAGAGCTGTCAAAGCGTTAACTTTTTAAATGCATTAATGCACTGCGTTAATTTTTTTAACACATTAATTAATGCGTTATTAATGCACCCAAGTCCGTCAAGATGAAAAGGTGGTAAGTTACCCCGGACCCCGCAACGTTCGGGGAGTCAAGCCTGTGGAATATAGGAAGTTAGAAACACATTTTAAACGTATAACCAACAAGGCCTATTGTATACTGCAAAAAGAGCTCAGATTTCATTCCAAAAATCATCTTATAGCGCAACAGCAATGCCACGCACGGCGCAGGCGTTAGAAAGACATCAGCACATGACTAAACAAGATCCAAAGTTCAGAGAGTCACAGTGTGAACAAATTACCGGACGGCTGCTGCTTGTACTATTTCTCTACGATGCTTCTCTATCGTGTCAATCTTGTCTATAAACCGCTGCGTCTGTGCCTGAAATCAGTTATCAAACAATCACAAGTAAATCAAAGTCACATATTTCCTGGAGTTCTTTTGCACTATAAACTCATCAAAAAATCAAATATACGCATGTCTATAAAAATTATTCCACACTAGTAATTAGCGAACAGTTAAGACGAACAGACAGACGGGCAACACCCGTAACATGACCCATAAGACAATCACATAAAAATATATATCGGTGATATTAACGGCTGCAAATGGAATGACTCAACATCAACAGACGTCAGACGATCGCCAGTTAAACTGTTGCAGCTATTCACTGCAGCTTATACGGTGTACATCCAGTGAGTCATTAGACCTGCTTGTCTTGGTTGATTTGTTCACGTTTTTCCGCTACTTGCTTCTGCACTTCAATCTGCATCAGTTGCAGTCTTTCATGCAGCTGACAGTCGACACACATACACAGGGTAACCCGGCTTGTAATCATTATTCTAAACAGACACCCGTACTGTCTATGTCTAAGCCTACCATATTGTTGTCTACAAAGTAGTCATGTGCAAAAAAAACGAACAACAGTTTTGGCTACACGACCGACCGTCGGCGAGTGTGAAATAAGTGTATGTTTAACCACGACCTGGAACTGGATAAGTAAGCATTAGAAGAACATGTATCACCCTGCACCCTGGAATTAATATACATAAAATAATGCACTAAGTTCAAAGGCAATAAAAGCACTCACAGACCGAACGAAAATATCTTGCATAAAGAAAAGTTCTTGAAATATAGGCTAAATGGACCTTTAAATTGCATTTTCTAATTACGAACGTTCTACGGTAACCAAATTAACACGTCTTCTTTGTGACAGATGGCAAACAACTGCAGTCTGGTCAACAGGCAATCACTTGCTGCATGGCCAAACAGTATTCATGTTCACTTCACACTGCTACTGTTTACCCAAAACCTCATAAAGCGTGTGGTAGTATGAAAGTATTCAAAGAACTCTTGTGCCTGCCTTGCTTGGCATACAATATTTAAAAAAATGATAAAAAATTTGACAACAAATTTCAGTTTTGGGATGCACTGGGAACCACAAGCACACACCAAGGGCGTATTCAAAAGGAAAGGGGAAGGCTTGTGGCTTAAACATTTCTGGAAATGTAAGTCAAAAATGTACACATGGGCCTTCTATACCCTCTACCCCTTCCCCCAGCTGCGTGGTAGCATTGGACGTATTAGACGTGCATTGTGCAGCTATATATTTATTTTTCACATGAGCAAACCTCAGCTATGGACATCTCACAGAGAAGTCCACATCTGCTGGTGAATGTGAAGTCGATGACTTTTGGCTGCTTTGTGATGGGCACAGCCTGCAGAGCACGGATCTGATGAATCAGCTCAATCTTCTGCTGCAACTCCGCTGCTGCCTATACAGCAATACAGCGCAGAGGCACGGACAGTTTCTGATGAGCTGTAGTTAAATAGCAGAGCTCTTCATGGAAAACCTATCTCAGAGCTATGGAGAATCACCTGCCATATGAGATCACACAGTGTTACCCAACGCAGGTGAACGTGCCCCATTATAGCCCCAGCCAGAGAGACTCGTACTCAATTCACCTATCCCAGAGTTGACTTAGTATTAGTTATACAAGCTAATAGCTCAGAAAAAGCTGTCACTGATGACAATAGAAATAAATGAATGAATAAATAAATTATAAATAATCTAGATTGCAGGTTATAGATAGACTAAGCCTATAAAAACACATACGACAGTCGACGACATAAGCGTCAAACAAACTCCGATGTTTGCCAATGACAATTAATCAGACCCGTCAGTAAGCTGATCAGTCGTTGCAGTGAGAGAGAGTAAACCACAAAATAAAAAAATGCAATGCAAAATTTGCATTTTGTTTTGCACTTTACACCTGGACAAATTTCGCGCTTTCGCATTTCGCAGATAGCACTTTAGCTGTAAGCATCATAATAGGCAGTAGGCCTACAAGAGCCAGTGTAGAATAATTTCGGTTTGTCAGTGCCGTCTGTTAATTGTGTCTCACGGTCAAAGTGAGTTGATGACAGCACTGGGCAGCTACAGCCAAGCAGACGAGGACAGCAGTTCGTCGACCTGTTGTTCTCGTCGGCAGACCATTAACAGAAATTGTGGCTCTATAAAGCACGAAAATTGCTTAAATCCAGACACCCGTGACTGCTGATGTCAAACTGGATATGATAACAGAGATGATAGATGTCCGTAAACGATGTCATGATAGCTGCAGCACCAGTGCAGCGACAAGGGTGCATGCGATTGCCAATAAAAAGTGACAGTTTAAGCATGGGGCATTAGCCACACCGCTGGGTCGATTGGTCTGCTGCTGCTGCTGCAGTAGGCGTTTAACTGGCAGATGTCTAACCACGTGTGGCCACATACATACATACATACATACACACATATTTTGAATTCTGCAAGAGAATACGCTTTCTGCTACGATCTGTGCAAATTTAAAGAGCTGTATCAGCGACAGCTCAATATCCAAATGGTTCACCTGTCTGCAGACAATCATCCAAGCATTAACCACTTGATAGCAACCCACAGGGAGTCAAAACGATGACCTCACGACTGCAAATCCAACACCCTAACACTATGCACATACACTATTAAGCCAAGAGGTAGCGTTTAAAAGGGTCAGCAAAAAGAATCAGACAGTTTGGCAATGTACTGCAGACACTTGTCCTAGGGACTGGAAAAAAGCAAGCTCCATAGGTTGAATACTTCACCATCAAAACAGCCAACTGGTTGATACTCAATGACCAAAGACGATATTATGTGAATTTTCTACAACTATTTTAACCAGCAACAGCAGTAGCATCAGCAGTCAAAGTAATGTATGACAGTCAGGCACAATGTTTTTGATCCACAAATCATAGAACTATGCACATTAAACACATTTACGATAAAAAACAGCATTTTTATATATTTCTTCGAGCTCAGTGTTGCGTGTCTACCTAAAACTGGAGATTAACTGCCACTCAGAGCAAGTCCCCCCCCCTGCTTTCCATTAGACAGCATTCTGAGATTATGGTCGTAATGACTGTCTGGAGAATAACAGGGAAAATTATTAAAACTGCCATTAGCCCATTATGGATATATGCACAATTATAATCGGCAGTTCTTACAATTTTAGGTTTAGGTCGTTTGTGTGTTTTGTGTTTCATAAAGGTAAAACTTCCTGTAAAGGTTAAACGTTTTGTTTCGTAATTATGTGTATGTGCAATTTTGTCTGGAAAGACCATCCCCGAAATGACCTATACTGTGTCGGGTGGGACGTTAAACCCTACTCACTCACTCAGAGCAAGTCCAAAAACAATTAAGTGACACATTAAATGACAGCAGCAAGTAACCTCATCGACAGCCTGGCGCATCATTTCTTTGTACTCATCGTTCATCGCCTGAACAATCTGTGCCTTGTACAGCTGCATCTGCTGCTTGGCATAGCGAGCACTATCACGGCTCGTCGTTGACTTTGCTATCAGCCTCCTGTGTTATCACAAACACATCAAACACCTAAACACTTATCATGCAAAAACATTCACTTTGTTAGAGCCTTCTTTATTGTACAAAGAGGCATGCTCTTCAGTGGGACTGGTAGCCCAACTATGGCCAACATCTGACAAAACCTCTTTTGAGCGGCCGAAACCTCCTGACTGCAGTCTCGCGAACTTGATACCATCAAAGCACAATCTATCTGTGACTTACTCTTTGCACCAACATCTTATGCATAAACTGCCGTAAAGCCAGCCAGCTGATTAAGCGAAATTATTTTGACCATATTGTTTAATAAACTTTTTTTGTGATTGGATGTACGTGGTTTGCTTTTCGCCTAGTGTTTTGTTAACTTTTAATTCAGCCATTGACTGCAACATAACGTAATAACACATTGTGTTCGTACTTAGCTGTATGTGCAGTGAAAAGACATGCCGTTTAGAATTTGATGCACCGTATTTATAACTCAACTGTCTCTTTTCTGAGGAATAAATGATGACGAAAAGTGAAAGTGATAACAGAACTGATAGGCAACAGTCACAACTCATGGCAGCAGAACAAGTAAACTAACCGGAGTTTCTCTTCTTCCAGAAGTCGCTTTCTCATATACTCATTCGCAATTTGACAAGCCTGCCATAAGTTCCACAACAGCAAACATGTTTGTTGCAAACCAAATGAGCTGCATCATTCGCAAAACGTGCCATTATATTTTCACATAAGTACAAAAATCCAAATTCTATGCCAGTGACTGGCAAAAAAGCATCACGATACCACTTATGTGATACTGCATTTATAACTATTTATTAGCATTGTAATGATGATATTAATCACAAAATCAGCAAACATTAAAACTTAGCATGCATCTATAAGCCAATGTGCATGTACATTCTAAAACTGCACAATACAGGTATGTGTAAGCAAAAAGCCAAACATAGTAAAGACTGGTGTTGTGGTCCACTATTTATTTACTTATTTACTTAACAGTCTCATAATAAAATACAGTGAATGAGTGTGCTAGAATACCACCTCAGCTTTCATCTCAGCAACTTGGTCCTGCTTAAGCCGAATGAGTTTCTGCCGTGAGATGATGGACTGTTCCTGACTGAGCAGACCTCCGAGACGTCGGCGTTCAAACTCCTCCAGCTCCCGATCACGATCCAGCCTCCGCATCCGAGCCTGCCACTCCAGGAATGCAAATTCGTCGCCCTCCCCGGCTTCCAGCTTCTCAATTCTACCTCACAGCATAACATAGTTACTGCCGTGCAACTGGTCTAATAGACTGCATCGTGGCTCACGCTCATCCGCCATCCATCTGTCTGTCCAGTAAGGTCACTAACTCGAAAATGAAAAAGCTCCGAAACATTAGTCAATACCAGTGCGGTGACAGCGACAGTGAATGCTGAACAAGTCAAGATTAACCAGAAATCTACCAAATTTCAGATTGAAAAGTCAGAGACAAAATCACTGAGCGACAAAAACGTCATAAATGTTTAAAAACCAAAACTGGCACAGCAAGCACAGCCCTTAGCTAGACAGAGTAAAAGGAGACATTCAACTAACATTCAAAATAATTAATTATTGTTTAATAGCTGGGTGAATATGTCTGTCCTAACAGTCTACCGTACATGAGACCACAGTAGTTAATTTTAACCAGACCAAGTGTGAAGAAGTAGAGTAGGAATGTATACAGGTCACTCACTAGAAGTGATTTGCAGCATTACACATTTTAGAAACCGAGTACCAAATTGCAATTGCCTGGGTACCTGGACCTGGTTTTGACTTTAGAGCAAGCAAAAGAAAAATGACAGGAAAGTGACACATACATCTAGTTACCCAATGGTACCCAATATTTTTCCACAAAATTATGTTTTTCATATAAAATGTCTAAAAGGGCTTATGACAGACATATAGAATATGTGTAGGCCCGTGAACAAACATGGCTAATGTTAAATTCCGAATTTCATTTCACCACTAAAGCTGCAAAAAATGCAATTTTATTGATTTTTCTCAGTAATCAGAGTAAAAGGGTAGCAATTACTCGGATTTGGAACCAAGTAATGAATTTTGGAACTGGGTCTGGGTTCCCGGTTCCTGGTACAAATCAATAGTCACTATGGCATAATGTTAACCCTTAAAATATACTACCCAACCCCATGTCCCAGCCAGTAGTACATACTTCTTCAATAGAGCTTCTTCTTGCAGCTTGTATAGTCGTTCTTCTCGCAGTATCGATGACGCAGTGTGCTTCACAGGAACAGATTCACCCTTCAGAGCACAGATTCATTCACAACAAAATCCAGTCATAAAAATTAGAGCTAAAAAGCTGAAGGGCATGTATACCTCTACAACGGAAACCCAACTCAAGAGCTACGAAGCATCACCTGCCCAAACACAGTGTTACCTGCCACCCACGATTCTTGATTTAACCCAAGCCAGAAAGAGTTTGTACCAATTTACTCAGTCTGTAGAAAAAAAGCTGAGTTGACCCGGGTGGGTGGTTGGATATCAAGAGAAATTACCTGCTGGCAAGCAGTCACCCAGTCAAGTGGTAACCATGCCCAGCGTAAAGCAACTATGTTGACTGAACAGAATATGTTAAACACAATGACATCTATACTCACAAAAAAATACACTGCAACATGTATAAAACTGTATGACAAATTCACATACAACAAACACTGTGTTCAGAAAAAAACACCCACTCACGTTTCTGTTATATCTCTGTGAAACATGTCTAGATTGGCACAAAATTTTCAGCGGATGTTTACTAGGAAACAAGTCTGCCAAAGATAAAAAGTTAGATACTCTTTTCTTTAATGTTTGTAAATTACTGATTTTACCGCTGAAAACAGGCATTTGATAAAATGTTAAAACACATCATTTGGTCATTGTGTTAACCGGCTCCCAAAATATGCATGCAATTTTTCATTTTGAGCTGTTCTCATGGTTTATCTTCTTGGCTGAGTGCAAGATTCTCGACTTTGCTGATGTTGGCAGGAGTATGCACAGGAGTATGCCAAACTATTCACTATCAGTCAAACGGCTTGATACAGCCAGTCATGTCAATTTTTTCTTTAAGTATTTCATTTTATCAACATTCAATTGTCTGCGTATTGTCTGAAAATATTTTGCACAAACTTGCTGCTCCATAACCCTTGCTGACTTGCAAACATTTTATCAAAAGCATGTCTTCAATGGTAGAACCTATAGTTTACAAACACGGAAATATGACCTCAGCATGACATCGCCAGTAGCAAAGAATATCTAATTTTTCCACCGGTAGAATACTAGTTTTCTCCTAGACATTTCCTGAAAACTTTGTGGAAATCTGTACATTTTCCATGAAGATATAAAAAATGTGAGTGAGTGTTATTTTCTGAACACAGTGTAGCCAGGACACTAGGAAAAAATACATTGCAACACTTATAAAACTTTTGAACAAGTTTGTCTACTTCTTCCCCCCCCAAAAAAACTGTTCTTTAACATCTCTACAATTTTCTTCGACTTTAACTCTTTGCGAATTTTCTGGCATTCTAGACTGGAGTGTTCAGTTTACTTACAAAGTCTGGTGGCGGTGGCGGTTTGACGCAGCCCTCAAAGCTGAGTTTGCCATTTTCCACGTCGGCAAGCTGCTGCATTCGCTCCAATGTCTTCTGTGACTTGCCTGCTGACATTACGGATGTAGCGTGCCTCTGGATCCATCGATAACGATTCTAACAGCCACATTCACGATCCAGCTGGCCTTTTGCCACACTCACAAAATAATGGTTATACTACGTTCCCCAAAATAATCATACTAAACAGATCAAGGTTGCATGTAGTAGTAGTAATAGTAGTAGTAGTAGTAGTAGTAGTAGTAGAAACAGCAGTATAAAAGTTATAGTGCCTTCCCTACTCGAGCCCAGACCGGAGGTGCATGACAAAATGTCACAGTTAAAAATCATTAAAACATATAAAAAATGAGTTTTCAGTTTGCGTTTGAACAAGCAAGGTCCAGAACAACTTAAAATATAAAAAAGTTTAACACAGAGGCATACAACAGTGCATGCTAACACTAACACATTCATCTTCTTGTTTTTGTTCCAATCTCTAGCTGACCTCTTTTTAATTTAGCTGACCGCTTTTTCATGCTCATAACTGGTTGCCAAAAATAATCACAGTAAACAGCTTAGGATAATCAGCAAATCTGAAGCCATCTTTGTATAGTAGAAATTATATAACTCTTTTATGAGTCAATCCTGTATGTTATCAACAGTAATGGATAACACTAATGGTAGCTATAAAAGCTCTCAGACCTGCGATACTTTGCGGTTGTTTTCCTTTGCCTGGTCTAAAGCTTCGTGGTCTTTTGGATATTCATAAGTTGTTGGTGGCACTGGCTTGTGTTTTCCAATCACATGAATCTGTGAATAGACATCATATGTAAATCATATATGTGAATTAAACATGAAACACCAACCAAAATCTTATGTACACTATGTACATTATCAATTACAAAAGATATATAAACTTGAGTTAAGAAGTAAGTCAAATCACTTCCTTTAGGTTAAAGGTTAGTGTTAAATTACCGATAGTCAACAGGCCCTCTCACAGCTCTGTGACTGATGCAAGCATTTCTGTGACTGATGCAAGCATTGCTCATCTCCGTTTCCATGACCCAGAGCTGACAGTATGCCGCAGATGCCTCGCCTGCCATATGGAATCACACAGTATTACCTGCCACCCAATACAGGCGAACCCATTTCTGATTTATATATGGGAGAAGGGCCAGACCTCTGCATATTACTGCCGTAAACTTCCCAGCAGTGAAGCCGGTACCAATTTGTACTGCTTGATGAACAGAAGCACATGTGTGTGAACAACTTGCCCAAGGTCTTTACCTGGCAGTGCCCCGGCTCAGAGTCGAACCTGCAACCGCAGTGTTACAAGTTCGGCACGTTACCATTACAGTACCAAGAGACTTCCTTTAGACATTTGTAAATCACGTGTAAATGAAGAAAAGAACACACAGCACCACGAGTAGTTAGTCACCTGTTCAGGCATCTTAACTTTCTTTGGTTTTTCCGGAGTCAAGTCAAATGGTGCTGGCACTGCAACAATAAAACAAATCACATTAACAACAACAAATAAAGACTGTTTATTTTACCACCTAATTTAAAAAAAACAAAGGTTCAGTATAACAACCTGACAAGGGTACATTCGGGATGCCTTGCTAATGCCCCCTTAATTCTTCTTCAGCATGCAATTCAGTTTTGGGAAAATTGTCAAACAATTGCAGTTTCGGGATGCATTATGGGCCATACAGGCAAAAAAACAAACAGCTGAACAGTACTGAAAGTGTATACCTGACATTACACCAGCCCCCACATTTCTAGATTATGTCCCTACTTATATTGAAGAGCTGCAAAAGCTGCAGACTTGTGAAAGATGTGGGTCGTCACAGGCAGAGTCAATGCAAAACATAAGTAACTAGAAAGCAGTCAGAGCCTGCACACCTCCGCCAAGGCCATGTTGTTTGCTAGGTGGCAGCACCATCTTCGGTTTGTCAGCGGTTTCCCTTATGCTCCATTGAAAGCAATAGTAAGGAAAATTTCAAAGTGATCCAGAATCCAAGATTCCTTCCGGATCACCCCCAAAATTGAATCACTGGTAGTTTCTGCCATTCCTGACATTCCCAGAAAAATTTCAGAAAAATCCGTCCATAACTTTTTGAGTTATCTTGCTAACACACAGACGAACAAACAAAGTCTGGCAAAAACATAACCTCCTTGGCAGAGGTAATGACATAATGATCAGTCACTTATATATAGGCAGTATTGCAAACAAACCAGAATTAAGAATCAAATTTTTAGGAGGATTTGCACTGTTGTCTAGGGTCATCTTGACTGAATGCAATAATTTCTGAAGCTCTGGCATAAACCTGCAACAAAATTACACATTAAAGTTTATAGACAACAATTCTGTTTATGCTATGTGCAAACAAGACTGTAATGATATGCAGCATAAACTGTATGACATTATCCACGGAGCATCAACAAAAATAAAACTTTAGAAAACAACAACAAATAAAAATTAAGTCACTAACTTACCATACCAATAATCCATAAGCACCCCACTTTACCTTTATATATCTGCACATAATGTAACCGATCACAGGCAATAAGCATAACGAAACAAACAAAAAATCTATGTGCAAATAAAAATAATTCACTAAATTACTTCAACAGAGGCTGCAGTATTGACGACTGAACAAACTCGAAATCATAAAGCTTGTTCCATTCATCCTTCATCCATGTCCGAATATTCTTCTCATTTAGCAAGAAATTCAAAAACTGCAATCATCAAAAAGCATCAGCCGTTGATGGCAGAATATTGCAACATTGAATGGGATCATCAAGACAAAGCCCTCTGCCCTGAAGCTAAAATAATAAAAAAAAATTAAAATTAGTGTTGTCTAATTATTTGCATTTTACACTTTGCTCTCATACTTCTTACTGCTTTTCATTCCAGATAAAAAGTCAACAGCAAAAACTTGATTACCCATGAAAAAGTGAAGAGCAAACAATATTGCATGTCTTATGGTTCCACAGCCTGACTAGGAAGAAATATATGACTCTACAAAAAAACGAAATTATTTACAAAAAATCTAACCATTAGTGAAATACCATGCATTAAAAATAAACCTACCAAATAGAGTTTGCGAAGGTTCATATGCTTCACATACTTCATAACTTCTTTCACACCAAGTTCCTCAAGTCGAAAAAGAAATAAATACGTCACGACTACAATGCCACAGCAAAACTTTCACCATACCAGTGAAGGATTGCAACTGTGGAAACACTAACTAACAAGCAGTAACAGAAAAACACAACAGTTAAACAATAATGTTGACCATAACCATGACAGACATTATAAATGTTTCTGAAAAAACAGCTAAACATTCTGTCATGCCAATGATCAATACATATTCACATGTTATCTACAGTGCTTTAACAATGTCAAATATGACAGCATGCAAGTGTAAAAATCGGTTTTCATAGGGAGACCTTTTGGCTGACATTTAGTAAACATGAAAAGTACGCTAGTTAGAAAACTGAGCAGACTAGCCCGAACCAGTTACAAATATCAAGCAGAAAATACCAATAAAGCTACAAGCAAATGTGTCACAATAAAAGCGTACAGTGAACCAGTATGAATACCACTCTATATGCTGAAGCAGTATGATGTACCACATGCATGCATCCATGCAGGTATTGTCATTCAAAATGCTAACATTACTTCAACAAAACACTGGTGCACAAACTTTTTTCTGTCAAGGGCCACTAAACAAAATCTTGAAATTGCTCTGGGCCAGACCAGTGCAATAATTTGCAAAACTCTTAGCAGGAGCTCCCTTTAACCATCGTTCGCATTCATGGTGCAACACAAACATTACATTAAAATACTGTTAAATTTGGCTAAAGGCCTGGTCCGACAGTGAGTGTGCTGGCTTCAGTCGCATAGCTGCAAAGTAATTGAGTCTCTGCAATAAAGTTTTTTTTCACATTTTTGTTGTTGTTTCTCTTGCACATTGTGGGCTGGAAGACAACCATGTGTGGCCAGATGTGTGCCTTAGCCCACAGACCATGCTTCTTTCACCTCTGGCACAGTAGCAACATTTCCACGCAAACAATACATGTGCATGTGAACATTTACTGCTACAGTGAATATCAATTCTGCTGTTCAGGTAAAACTGATATTCAAAATGCAGGCCTGCAAAAAATAACAGATTATGTCCAAGTTACATTTTTAAAATAAACAAATCAACAGATAGCGTGACTTAATGACTATAAAAAAACTAACTAAATAAATAAACGAATAAAGCCCGGTTTATTTCACAAAATGATTTTTTCACACTATATTCTCTGAATAGATTCGCAAATTGACCAACATCAAATATGAACAAAGCATCAAGTTCTCTATTCAGCCAAATTCTCTATCAGTTCAACAATTCTTATTCCACACATGCTTTTACGGCACAATTTTAACATTATTAGTACTGACAAAGTGTCCATTAACAATACTGTCAATGTGAACAAAATACATCACTGCATGCATCATAACATAACTGCTACCTTCAGCTGCGATTCAAGCCAGCTGCTGCGAGTGCCATGAAAAGTTATAATACAAAATTAAGTCTTAAAAACTAAATTCTTGTTAATAAGTAACAAAAATAGCATTTAAAAGTGACAACAATATCAACATTTATTAATCCCAATTCAAATAAGTCCTATCTTATATATAACAGCAAAATCTGTCCTCTTCCAAATTAGAAAATAAGCAAATTCAGTGTCAGTGTAACAGTAATGTAAAGTCAGTTAATAAGAAAACACACAGTACACTATCATGCATAATCACTAGTCAGATTCAGTTGTTGAAGCAGCACTGTGGCAGTACTGAATAAACTGCTTTAAACAAGTATGACGTACGTCAGAGATAATCAGATTAACTGTTAGTGAACTAATGCAAACAAAAGACAAAAGAGAATATGCAGGAAAAAAAACATGACTGAACTGTCTGCAATAAAACAAAATGTCTGAGAATAAGGCTACTGCAAAACTCAGAGTCTGACCCCTGACTATGCAAAAAATGGCATGCAAGCTATTAATGACTGCTAAATTTTGCAACCTAAGTTTTCCTTTGGCTACTTTGACACAGATGATTAGGTATCCACCAATTAAAATATGTGGTCCAAAAATTCACAAAAGTTCATGCCCAAGAAACTCATTCTATCCTGGACTAATTGTAAAAAAGTAACAATGGTAGCACTAGTTGCTTCTTGTTGCAAAAATCACATGCAAAGTTTGTTTTCATGGTGCTGTCCAAAAAATCTAATACAAAAAACTAACCACGATAGTAAGTATCATCCAAGCACAAAGCTGTTTGTCCATCACTGTTGTAGAATCCACGCAGAACAACATTCAGTACCGACTTGTAGCGAACACAGCCAGCAAACAATTCTTTGATGAACATTGCATCACAGTCAACAAGGTCCTGAACAACCATAAAATCTAATTAAAATAACCAATGAGACAAATATTGCATGACTAAATGCAACAAAATATGATGCAGTCTACAGTAAGACTTGCAGGATCAGTTAAATACAGTCATTACCATCAGTGCTTTGATTAACAAATGAAAAAGCATCTGGCCTGTAAAAGCCAACAATTCTCAAAGATCACTATTAAAGCCACTAATTACAGAAAGTAACTCCTAAAAATGGCTAGGCCAGTTAAACAAAAATCAGCATTTTTAACATCAGCTTAAACAGCTGCTTGTAGCTAATGACAAACAGTAACTAAATCATCAATGCCACTTTAAAAAAGTTCAAGCACTTGCCATTTTAACATATCTGCAAAGTAGCTACATTTCCTAAACTGTCTTTCAGCAAAATTTGTAATAAATTGACACATAACCTCATAAGCACTGAAAAACTCTTCAACACGATTCTCGATGGCATAAACATCATCATTAAATCCATCCAGTATTGAAATGCAGCACTTTAACAACTCTTGATGAGAGAGTCCCATCATGCTAAAATACACTAAATACAATGCAGATAAAAATATAAAAATATTGCTAGTAATATTTCATCAGCAGACAAATACCTTGTACAGATACTTTTCAGGTTTAAGGTTTTGCTGATGCTATATCAACTGTTCTTCTGTCAAGTTAAGTTTTGTTTTGTGCTGTGATTTTACAGACAGTTATTACTAAAATTTTTATTGTTTGCCCTACTGTCCAACATTAACTGATGTCAGGGCTAGATCATCCATGAGACTGCGGAGGCTGAAGCCTCAGGGGCCCCTAGGGGCCGGTAGCATCAATCATGGGCCCCAACCCTGTTTTTGTCACATGTGAGATTTTGTTGCACATGCAGGGGCCTCTACACTAATTACTGCGGGCCATAAAAAACATGGCACTTTACTTTTGTCTATCTTTGCCAATTAGACGCCCCTGCAGTAATGCAATGCTCGAGTCTGCAGCCCAGTTTTCATGGCATACTGCACCTCAGGTTGTAAGACTTTGTTCTCATGGTTTACGATATCTAGCAAGCAAAAGTGTTCAGAGATGATTAAACTGCACCAAATTTGTTTTTCTTCGCTAGGACTTCACCCCGGACCCTGCTGGAAATGCTCACAATGCTCTACCAGATCGTTTAGTCGGCTGAGGAGAAGGTCATCCTATTTCCACCCCCTTGATGGCAATATTGCAAATAAATTTTATGTAGACCTACAAAGGGCCCGCAGTTGCTTTCAAGACTCAGGGCCCAGAAGCACCATGATCTGGCCCTGACTGTCTCTATTTGCACTGTTTTATTTGTCATGCTATTTTGCCAAAAACAAATAATGATTATTATTATAATTACACACAGTATGTCACTAAACAAATAAATAGAAATCAGGCACTTAATATTCACGTATAATTCTCCGTAAACTAATGTTTTGAAAATGAATGTCCCCAACTTCTTGGTAAGTAGTACAAAATTCAGACCAGCTTATAACAGCCATCTGGTTATGATACGTTGATGAAACACTATAACCAAAAAATCTTAATGCCATCAAATTCTAACAAATTAAAAAAGCAAGAGTCAAATCTAAAATAACATTCTAACCATGTACTAGGGCTTAAAAAGTACTTTTTTCCATGAAATTTAGTTACTACTTTATCCACATCTTAACCTACATTACACGCCATCCTCAAAATGACCTATACTGTGTCAAATGGGACGTTAAACCCTACTGGCTCACTTAACAATTATGCACTAGTGCCTAATCAAAGTAACGTTCTAACTACACTGTGTTCAGAAAAAAACACCCACTCACGTTTTCTTAAATTATATCTTTGTGAAAAGTGCATAGATTTCCACAAAATTTTCAGGGAATGTTAAGGAAAAAACATATATTACAGCGATAAAAAGTTAAATATTCTTTGCTATTGATGACATCATGCTGACGTCATATTTCCGTTAAAGACAGACATTTGATGAAATGTTAATACACCAACTGGCCGTTGAGTTGACTGAGCCCAAAAATATGCTAACTCATCACACAATTTTCCACTGTTAACTGTTTTCGTAGTTTATCTTCTTGGTCAAATGTGAGATCTTCAACTTTGTTGATGTTGGCAGACGCTCGTGCACTGTGTCACTGTGTGGATGACCACTTGCCTTCTATCAGTTGAACGGCTTGATACTGCTGGACATGTCATTTTTTATTTAAAAGTTTCATTCCATCAATATTCAATTCTCTGTCAATTGTCCAGAAACATCTTGCACAAACTTGTGGCTCCATAACTCTTGCTGACTCAGAAACATTTTATCAATGTCTGTCTTTAAAGGTAAAACCCATAATTTACAAACATGAAAATATGACGTCAGCACGACGTCACAAGTGGCAAGGGATATCTAACTTTTACACCGATGGAATACTTGTTTCTTCCTAAACATTCCCAGAAAATTTGGCGGAAATCTAAACATTTTCCATGAAGATATAGAAGAAAACGTGAGTGGGTGTTTTTTTTCTGAACACAGTGTGCTTCCATTAATCGTTTTTGACTGTCATGATTAAAAATTCTATACTAAATTAGCTGTTTGGTGACAACAGCAAGGAGGTGCAAAATCATGTGTGAACTGTAAACTCAACACACATGCACAAAAACGTCGCACCGTAATAAACTACCGTCTATTGTTATATAAAACTACAAAGCTATGTAAATATGCGGTACTTGTCTGTTAATTCACCCGAACCCGAATTATTCTTGTTAAGGCTAACGTTAACCCTGACACTAACCCTAACTTCAACCCTACCCTTAAGCTGAACTCTAGCAGTTAATTCGGGTGCGGGTGAATTAACGGACAAGTACCAAATATGCTATACATCACAGCAAAAACATCCAAAACACTATAGAACTGACATCGTCGGTTGTCATTAACTATTTTCGACTATTTTCGTACTTTTACTTCATTTTTCGATTGTTTATAGCAACCGCAAAGAATATAAAATTAATGACATAGCAACCAAAAAACTTGAGTTAGTGAGGCGCAGAATACTAAAAATACGATAGTGACGGGGAACAAATGCGTCAGTACTGGTGATTATTAACCATTATCTTCGTCAATATAAAGTCGTTGGAAATATCGTTGAAGTCAAACAGTGGTTATGTTATGTTACGACGTAGATGGAGTATATGTTCATGTTCGTCTCTTGAACGTATCACAAATCACGTTCTAATGTTGATACCACAGACTGGCACAAAGTTGGGATAACTGTTCCATATAAACCATCAAATTTAACAACTTTTATTTTTACTTATTTTCATAGAAAAACACAACAGTGTATTTGCAATAAAAACTAAAAAAAACAGAGAGCAGACTGTTAATAATATACAAGTACAAATCTTGAAGAAATGTCCCATAAGAATAATTTTTACTGAAATCAATTAGTTTTTACAAACGTTTACAGTCGGTGATTTTATACTGTAAGTCCAAAATTTTAATCAAATTTCAATCAATTAAAAACTAATTGATTTCAGTAAAAAAAATTAACAAATAGAAATCGTCAATTTTCGTTAATTTTTTGAGGATTGTAAAGAACTGAAGGTTGACGGTGAAGTTGTAATAAAACTTTTCACATATCTGCACAATGAGATAATGGTTGGTATTCTTGCTTTGTCTTAGGAATTATGAATAAATAAATTGCTAACCAAATATCAAACAATGCAACCTTTTACAAAAGTCTGTTATTAAGAAAATAAGTTAGGAAAGAAATATTTATGCAGCTTATAAAGACCAGTTGAGTTGAGGTTGAAAATACCTAGTTTTTAAATTTCTGTGCAGTGCCTGGACACAAAATTGCAAACCAGAACAACATTGTACACAATTCACGCTGTCATATTGTTTTCCATAACTTAACAAAATGGAAACAGAAAAATTACCGCAAAACGTCCAAGGAAAAATGCTCAGAAATGGTTCTACTGATTATTCAAACAATAACACTGATACAATTATATAATTATTCCACTTGTGTTCAAGTCCAGGCAAGTTAATGAAATATTTACTCAGTGTCATATAGCTTCATTTTCTGAACATGATTTCTAAAAGAAATCAATTCATGACAAGGAAAAGTTTTGTAACAAAATCGTGTACAATACTTGCTATTCACACAATCTGGAAAATAAATGATTTCAGAATATCACGTTTCACCAGCTGCTGTGCACCACTATCAAGCCACAGCTAGTGTACAAAAAACATGTTCATGAACAATACCATTATAATATAAACACCATCATGTAAGTCATGAAATTCTATGCAAAACACAGAAATTATTAACACGGATACTTATGTATTGGCAGCATTCAATCGCTGCTTTGATGTGTCCAATGGGTGACACAAAGCGTATGATAAGTAATAACACAAAACAAGATATAATTCCAATTGAGAAACTCTCAAAAATTGGCCACTTAAACTTGCGTTCACTGGTTGCAGGCAAAATAAACTATTTTGCTCACAACAGTACAACCAGGCTTAGTGCATCAAACAATTACACTATCCTTAATACAAATCGGTCTGCCTAAACACTGCATAACAACTGCAAGTCAACCATAGATGCCAGAAATTGCTTATGTTCAGTTACCACAGATAAGTTTATGGCACAGCAGATCTTATCAGGTCAGTGAGTGAGTGAGTGAGTGAGTAGGGCTTAACGTCCCACCCAACACAGTATAGGTCATTTCGGGGATGGCCTTTCCAGGCAAAATTGCACATACACATACTAACGGAACCAAAAGTTTAACCTTTACAGAAAGTTTAACCTTTATGAAGCACAAAACACAAAAAACGAGGAAAACCTAAAATTGTAAGAACTGCCGATTATAATTGTGCATACGTATCGAAAATGGCAGTTCTAATGATCTTCCTTGTTTTCCTCCAGACAGTCATCAATCTCATAATGCTGTCTATTGGAGGACAGTGAGTGAGTGAGTAGGGTTTAACGTCCCGCCCAACACAGTATAGGTTATGTCTGGGATGGCCTTTCCAGGCAATGCACATACAAATAATAATGGAACAAAATGTTTAACCTTTACAGAAAAACCTGAACACAAAACACAAAAAGCGACCTAAACCTAAAATTGTAAGAACTTTCCATTACAGGTGTGCATATGTAATAGTTATGGCAGTTCTCACAATCTTCCGTCTTATCATCTGGACAGTCGACAATCTCAGAACGCTGCCTATTGGAAATAGTCTAAGTGGGTGATCGGCTGTGATCTGTGGTGCCAAAGGCTGATCTGCAATCACTAACATGAGCTATTTCTGGGATCGGAGCTGATATGGAGTATTCAGGCAGACTCATACAAAATAGCAAATACACTTCAGACAAATAAAAAAAATTATTATCAATCAAAACAGATACAGAAAAAGGTTTGTACAGTAGCAATTTCTGATGGTACAACACTCAACACACAACATTATATATTAATGTCACATAAAAAAACACAAAAAACAAATAGAATATCACTGCACAATAAAGTTTGCATACACAAGCACATCACGCAAGTCACCTTACTACAGGTTCAGACAGTAAAACTAAGTCATTAAGTCTAGTGAATTAAATTAAACATAAAACAATCATGTCAACGGTAAACTATTACTTCTTACATAACCTGAGTTTAACTGATAAAGTAACTACACTGTGTCTGGAAAAAAGTAACTCCCTAAACATCGCACAAATATTCCACATCAAATCAACAATGCACCACCAATTGGTAACCAAACTGACAAATTTCAGTTAAATTTGCTAAAGTTTCAGATCTTTGTGTCTAACATCATCCACAAAGACCTGAAACAGAAGTGTATGGAGATAACCTCACAAAAGCTGCTGTAGCTATTGTTTGCTATGGCAAACTGAAATTTGGTATTTTAATTGTTAATTAAAGATGCATTATTAATGTACAATTTTGCCAGAATCAGACGTTGTTTGTTGGAGTTACACAAATGTACAGTAACAGAAGGGTTTACTTCTGTAACGCCATATTGGTAGCGGAGATATTTTGTTGACAATATTCAGCAATTAATGACTTTGATAAAACAAATATTTTTGAACGAAATTTGGTGACCACGACATCAATATTAAAGATTAAGTGTACGAAATGTTATTGAGATTTATTCAAACGTGACACTTTTATTGTACTATGTCTAGGAAGTTACTTTTTTCCGGACACAGTGTATTTAATTTAGTTATCTAAAAAAGCAAAATAAACATATTTTGAGTGCACATGTGAGTTTAAAAAATTGCCCTTTTGATTTCTCTCCTCCTTATCTTTGCCTCTGTAGCAAACAATTTTGACTACCATTACTAATACTATTACTACAGGGTGCAGCAAAAAAAGTGGACCCCTAAAGTTTTTCGCCGTTTTCTCAGCAACCATTTGCAATTTTAATATGAAATTTTACAGCTTTATTTAGAGAAACCTTCTACATCTAACTGCCAAGTAAAATGTGATTCTGTTGAAAAGCAACGACATTATAGACTTCTTAACATGACTGCCTACCGATTTTTCTGCATTCAAAAATGTTCACGCAAAAAATGCTATTTAATTTTCAAAAACTGGTTACACGTTACTGCCGATGACGTCACAGTGACGTTTTGATAAACAGTAATTTATATTGTTTATAAATTATCACTAAATTATCGTTCCTTTAAAGCAATCTTCAGCTGCCTACCGGATTCATCTTCCAGCAGGATGGCATGTCAGCACACACAGCGTGCAACGCTGCACAGCGGAGAGAACTGGCTGCGGGCCAGCTGTCCAGATTTCATCACAAAAAACCAATGGCCTCCAAATTCGCTGAATATAAACCCAATGGACTATCACGTATGGGCTGCAATGTTGGAGGCTTACTGCAAGCTTAAAACAAAGCCGAAAACAAGCGCTGAACTCAAGGAAGCGCTTCAGGTTATCTGGGGCAACCTGCCACAGGGACCAATCGACAAGGGTGTAAAAGATTTCTCAAATAAGGCAACTGGAGGCTGGTGTTGTAGCTTGGAGCTGGCGGTGAACACTTTGAACATTCACAGTGACAATGGAATTCTGGCATCAGATCATTATATAACTGTGTTATTTCAACGATGTTATTAAACTGGTGTTGTAGCCGGAACATTTTTGAATGCTGAAAAATCTGTAAGCAGTCATGTTAAAAAGTCTGTAACTTCGTCGTTTTTTAACAGAATCACATGTTACTTGGCAGTTAGATGTGGAAGGTTTTAGTAAATAAATCTGTAAAATTTCAAATTAAAATTCTAAACGATTGCTGAGAAAACAGCGAAAAACTTTAGGGGTCCACTTTTTTGTCGCACCCTGTATACTTTGATCCTAAGTAGGAGTTCCCCAGGAGTTTAAAAATTGAGTAAGCAATAAGAGGGTGGGGATCCTCAGTCCATGCAACAATGGTAAAGAAAAAGCAACCATACCCCGATGGAACTTAGGCATAGGCCATTAAGCCGTTAAGCAAATAGACCACTAAGTCTGTGATACATAGACAGTGTGATACCAGACCAACAAAAACCTTCGTAGCCACAGGGCATCATTGCTCTTTGGCTGGTACCAAATTATACTGCTAGATCACAGAGGCACATGGGTGTGAACAACTTGCCCAGAGTTGTTACTTGACAGAGGACTGGCCGGGAATCAACTCACAAACTTTTTAAGGTAGCCGACATGCATAGATACACTTTAGCAACTAAAAACAACTTATCAGTATACAATATAACACACCTATAAAACATCACATGACAAATCCTATGCAAAGCAAAAACTAAGCAACACAGTGGGTGACATAAAAGAGGTAATGTATAACTGAAAGAAATTACTGATGATTTAAGCTTCAAAACATCTACAAACACATAAGATGCAGTGACAACAACATTTTACGAAATTCTGCCAACTAATAAGATCTTAATGGCACGTATCACCAACAGAAAAAAACACACACAAGGCTACCAGAAGTCATCACTGTTATTCATTCACAGAAAAAACTCAAATATTCAAATCAGCCTCAAATATCTAATGAAATAAGAACTTAGCGAAATAACCAAATACAGGAAAAAAACTTCAAGCAGACTAAAATCAAAACTGCTGCATGCAGTCACTAATAAAAGCGTTTCCTGGACATGCTTTGCGACTGGTAAAAAAAGTAAGCACCAACAAGACATATCAGTACGAAGATGATGAGTATGACGACAAAAGCTACTTTCCATCCGCTCCATCTTGGCACATCGTCATCAACATGCTCTGTTGAACATACAAACGTATATATATGCATTGCCATGAAAAAAGCAGTTTACACATCTACAGATCCAACGCAGCAAGATGCACTGTTGTTCAGCATGTTCAAAATAGCAGAAAAAGAAACTGAGCAAAAAATGATAGCAACATTTGCATATGGTCTGAGGACACAGTACACAATGACTGCAATGTGCAGCAATGCCAACACACCCAAATAACCTATTTAGTCAAATCTAAGTCAATTTAAGTTATTTGTTCTACAAACAGTAAAGTAACATATTACCACTAGAGTTATAAAATTTTTAAATCCTACAGATCTGCACAGTCTGGATATTTATTCCTGCAGTGCTGATTCCAATAACTTAAAAACCACGAAAATGCCAAAACCCACCAAGACAGGCCTTAATGAGCCCAGATTTAACCCAAAAAACTCAAAACCGAATGAAACTCAATAAAACCCACTCTGTTGCGCTAATTTAAAAAACCCAAAATTTTTTTAACCCTAAGCAATCAAGGTCGTAGCAGAATGCAAGTAACTGCTGATAGCAAACTGTTTACTCAAGAGTATAGAGACCAACTAACTCAGCTTCCTAAGTTCAGTTGAGAAACCCATATCTGAACTGAAAGTGCCACCTGTCCGATGGGATCACACAGGACATGACCTCCCACCCGACATAGGTAAATGCACGATGCCTTAGCCTCAGCCAGGTAAGCTGGTACTCAATTCGCCTACTCCAAAAAGATGGAAAACTGAGTTGACCTTCGTGTTGGTTATATAAAGCATTATGCTGCTCTATGTAAGCCACAAAAACAACTGATATCAGGCGACATACGATTATGACCCAAAGCCTAAAATGATTTTGCACTAATCTCTACCTAATTTTGCTATCACATATCCATACGATAATGCTACAGACCTCTGGGTGGTGCAAAATGATCGGCTGAAGGCTCAATTTTACTGTAGTCCACCCCATCCTTGTCCTGAATATTAACATACAATGCTAAACAAAAAATGAAATCCTGGGACCTAACCACCTATCTTACAAAAGTTCACAAACTGGACATAAAAAATCTTCAGAATGTTGCTAAACAAGATTAATAAAAAAACTTACGAAAAACCAATAAAGCACAGTGGCTGACTTGAGGAAAATAATGAAAATTAAACACACATGCAGTCATTATTTAACTTTTGATTTCTACATAATTTCTATATAATGTCAAGATAAAAATACACTTCGTTTCTGGTACATTTTGGCAGCAAAAATACCACAAAATCAGTTACACTGGCAGCAAATGGCAATAGTGAGTAGTGTGGTTAATGCTGCACTTATGCTTCTATTAACACCGTGTCCCAAAATTAGCAGCACCCCTACAGATAAGTTAGTGTAAAATCGTTAATACATGACAGATTTTTACAAAATTTTAATCAGTCATTGAGACAATCATTCTGAACTTGTCTTTAAAGTTTTAGCTTAAAGTGACCACCTTTGGCTTCGACGCAAGCTCTTAGTCTAAGACGGATAGACTGCTGCTTGATTCCTTTGTCAATAACAATGCATTGAACTTATCATAATGCAAACGAACTCTGACGTCATAATGACGTTACA
>Ga0209367_1001395_pt1 | contig 29557 bp, 24 predicted proteins | sample WorMetLIZISLAND2_FD_187412 | JGI IMG/M metagenome (GOLD analysis project Ga0209367, IMG submission 187412) | Marine gutless worms symbiont microbial communities from Max Planck institute for Marine Microbiology, Germany - Olavius geniculatus... ...
GTTAACGGCAACATTTAAGGACTTGCACATCGAAAACAGCAAAAATTACAAAAGGTGATATTATTCAGCAGCACATTGACACGCAGTCAGTGTGATGCGGGCAATATCACCTTTTGTAATTTTTGCCTTTTTCAACGTGCAAGTCCTTAAATGTTGCCGTTAACAAGTGTATAAAGTTATGTTTTGTACATTTATTACCAGTAGATACCGAATGCACAGCAGATCGGGACTACGGTTTTCCTGTCAGGCTTGGAAATCCTGCATGGGCTCTCCTTTGCCCCGTTTGACTCTAGAATTTGGTGGGGTGGTTTGGCTGCACTGCTCATGCAGCTTGTCTGCTAAACAGGTTGGGTCGCCTGCCAGGTGATTAACTGAGGAAACTGTAAATCTTTTGATGAGCCCCACAGTACTTGCTTGGTCAGGATGATGTGACCTGGCTGGCAGTGTAGTCATGTGAGCGGGGGTAGTTGCACTTTTTGCTATTCCTGCCATGACTTATAGCAGCTGGGCTTAATAGGATCTAACAGACACCTATGGGTCATTGCTTGGTTGGTGCCTGCCTGATCTGTGAACTGGTCATGTGCACTGGGTGGCCTCGCTGTTCGTGTCATGTCTCGGAGTTAGGTGAAGCATTGGAGAGGATATTGTGGAGATGGTGGGTCAGACTGGGACTCTGGTAGATACCGTACGCACTGTAGTTTGGGACTACGATTTTCCTGTCTGGCTTTGAAACCCTGCGATGGCTCTCGTTTGCCCCATTTGGCTTGGGGGCATGGTAGGGATGGGTGGCTGCACTGCTCGTGTGGCTGGTCTGCTGTTGGGTTGGGCCGCTTGCCAGGTGGTTTCCTGTGGGGGCTGTGAAATCCTTTGGTGAGCCCACCATAAAGAGTAGTCTTGTGGGTGGAGGTAGTTGTGCTGTTTGCTATTCCCGCCATGACTTTCAGTACCCAGTATAATTGCTGGGAACTTTCTGGGGATGGCTGGAACTTGGAAGTAGCTACCCCGGAAAGATCGAAGGCTGAGATAAATATGGTGGTTGGTAATATAACCAGATGAATTCCCTATCTGCTGACAGTCACAATCCTATTACATGTAGTAAACACTTGATAGCAATCTCACTAGGAATTAAACCAATGTCCGCTTGATTCAAGTTGATTAAGTCAGATGCTACTGAATCACTTATTACTATAATGATCATAAAAGTGCTTTCAACAAAAACCCTGAGGAACATTAGTAATGAACAGAGAGTAGATGCATGAACTCAGACAACAAAAAACTCCAAGCATCACTTAACAGTGTCTGACAGAGACACTAGCATTCAAAATCACATACTTCTATACACAGAGCATACAGCAATAACCTGGTCCGACACTTGGTCAATGCTCCAGTCAGCCTTGCATGGATATCCATGCTTGGAGGTGTAAGATTTTCCCTGTTCTGGAGCAATAGTGAATGTTTCATGTCCTGCTTCACGTAGTCGAAGGAGAGGATACCACACCTACAGGATACCAGTGTAAACCACAGAAATAACTTCTTAATTATAAACATCATCAAACTACAACCTTTCAACTACAACCTATTTACTAATTTGTTGATGTTTCGGCAACTGCTAATGTCTTCTTCGGAACAATTTCTGTTTGCTGCTAGATGTCACCACTGCAAACAATTTGTCATAAAACTCACAGATATAAGCTTGCCTTGGTTCACTAAAATGTCTCAATCTTTCCTCATTCATATCACTCATTGGTCCAGTTTCTTGCTTTGGCCAAAAGTTATCACTGTCTGTGGACAATTATGTTCTAAGTCACTTTGTTTCACAATATTTCATCTTAAGAGTTGACATCTGAAATAAAATTGTTGGGTTTTTCTTAGTTTTTGTTAACAAGTGATTTACTGTGCCCGGTGTTAACAATGGTTGCCAGCAGCCACCTGTTACACCGGGGCACTTTAGATCACTCGTGAACAAAAATTTCGGTTAGGTTTACGGCTAAGGTTAGGTTTCAGGGTTAGGCATCAAAAGTGCTAATTATTGATGTTAAACTAAAAAAACAGCTAAACAGAAAAAATAAGGAAAACCCCACAATTTTATTTCAGATATTAACTCATAAGACTAAAGTCTTCCAAAAACGCTTTTTGAATCATTAAAATGTGACAACAGGTGGATAACTTTATACCCTTGCTTTCTCTGTCATCACTTTTTAAAAGCAAGATCCAATGGCTGAGAGAGATGGCATGGTCTGTGATCGCTGACTTGTTTTCCCCTGTTACCATGGATTTGTATGTGGTGGTAAAAATGACTTACTTCTTCGTCTTCTTCTTCTTTCTCTTCTTCTTCTTAGAAATGTAGGTCAAGTGGGAGACTCTTGACCACGGATAGAGTTAGCCATCGCGCACAGCGTCATATTCAGTATCTGATAAATATCTGACTGGAGTTCATTGCTACTGCTTGCTATTGCTGTTGAACTCCGCCGTCAACGTCGGCTAGGATAGGGTTAGCACACTGGCAGTGCATGCAGTATTACCGTACACAAAAATTAAAAATAACAACTATAATCATAACAACAAATAACCTCTAAATCTTCGTAGTTAAACTCCAGTAGTATGCCAACGCGTTTCATTACGACACTTGCTATAACTTACTAGTGATCACTGCTAGTGATGACAATAGAAATCGAAAGTAAACAGCACAGAAACAGAACTCAGCAAATCATACCCACTGTAGAGAACGCTGCCTAATACACAGTTCGGCTCCAAATGGACCCCGCTAGGTGCTACCACTGTGGTGCTACCTGTAGGCCTAACTGCTAAGCCCCCAGAAGCCCAGACCTACACCGTCGCGTAGGGGAAACCGGATGGCATGCATATCTCGCTCGCCATGAGACCCCCTTTTTAGCTTCTGGATGGTCTGCTAGATTTATCCTCTGCTTTTGACACTGTCGATCATGACATCCTTATCGACAGACTCTATCAGACTTTTGGTTTTCGTGATGATGTTCTGTCATGGATTACCAGCTTCGTCACTGGTCGTACACAAAGGGTCCGTGTAGAAAGCCAGTACTCGAAGTGCCTTGGAGTACGGTGTGCCGCAGGATAGTGTTTTTGGACCGATCCTGTTCATGTTGTAGGCCTACATTGCTGATGTGCTGGTCATCGCTGCACGTTACGGCGTCAGTGTCCACTCGTACGCTGATGACACTCAGGTGTACCTAGATACACCGACCATTAACTGTCAAGCAACGTTTGCACCCTGGTAGCGTGTATCGACGATATCGGCCACTGGATGTCTTCCAACAGACTTATTAAGCTGAATGCCGAGAAAATGCAGTTTACCTGTCTTGGCATCAAGTATCAGCTAGCCAAAGTTGACGGCTCCGTCCTTGTTGCCAACGGTTCAGTTGTCGATCTTTTTTCTGTAGTAACCTGCCTCGGCGTCACTAGCTGTCGATAAGGAGCTCACATTCGCAGATCACATTCGACGACTCATTTGTCGCTGTTTTCAGTGTCTGAGGCAGCTACGTTCAATCAGACGAATGCGGACGACCGACATTATCACTACTCTTGTGAACACTGTGGTCGTCAATCGGATCAACTACTGTAACGCGGTGCTCGCTGGCGTACACGAAGTCCATCTACGGCAGCTCCAACGAGTTCTCAACGCTGCAGCTCGACTGATCGTTCGCAAGCGAAAATACGATAGCATCTCTGCCACCACACGTGATGTTTTGCACTGGCTGCCAATCCGGCAGCGTGTAAACTTTAAAGTGTACGTGACGGTGTTTAACAGTCTGCACAACCTGGCGCCGAACTATCTTTCCACCATGTGTCAACTGGTCGCCAAGAACCCCAGCCGTAGGCATCTACGCTCAGCTGCACGTGGTGACCTTGCCGTTCCAGCGACACGCACAATCCGCTACGGTTTTCGCAGCTTTGCCGTCACAGGACCGTCCACATGGAACTCGCTGCCAGCATCTCTTCGCAACTGTCATCTGCCATCCGTTTTCCGGCGTGAACTAAAAACTGAACTGTTTGCCAGAGCATATTTTTATTAGCATACTCGTGACTATGTTTACTGTAAGAGTAGGCGAACACTAACTATATCGACTCATCATCATCATCATCATCATGATCATGATCATCATCATCATCATCGTGTCATAAACGCCCTACATCATAGCTTCTTCTTCTTCTTAGCAATAGCTTCCTCATCAGCCACATGTAAGACTGACAGACCGCCGAAAAATTTAGTATCTGGAGAATCGTTCACAATGTGTGACATAGTTTGTGAAGGTGCGCCACAGGAACATAATGGATCTGAAGCCTGATTCCAGCGGACGAGGTTGGCTGCACACCGACCCTGACCAGTGCGAAAGTGGTTCAACGTTGATCACAAGCATCGACGTAGGTCGAATCTAGGAGGTGCAATGGAAGGGTCCACGATCAGTGAGCGGTTTACTACATCTGAAGCAGCCCACTCTTTAGTCCATTTCTGTCGTGTGTACACTTTTTCCTGTTGTGATTCCTCGAGCCATACTGGACGTCTTGATGTAAGGCGAACTTCAGAATGGAACTCGATGTCTGGTATCAAGGGCAAAGTGACGGTTGAGAATCTGATCTTACTGAGAAGTTAATTTGTTGCTGTCATTCGCCGGATGTGAGGGGAAGTGATGTGGCTGAAGACTGACAACCACGGAAGAGATGTTGGGTGCAGAGTTCCAGAGACAATGCGCATGAATTTATTCAGCTGGACATCAATCAGTTTAGTGTGAGGTGATCTGGCCCAGACTGGGGCACATTATTGTGCAGTGGAGTAGCAGGAGTAGGGTTTTAGCAGACGCTTCCCATGATGATCTAGCCAGCAACCTGAGCAGATTATTACGAGTGCTTACTTTGGCTGCAGACTTTTTTAAAGTGTGCATGGTAAGACAGAGTCCGATCTAAGGTAACTCCCAGGTAAAGTGGATTGGTTTCGTGTTTGATGTGTTGACCATTGAGTTGCACACTTCACTTATGCCTTGCGAAGCCGTAGCGCGTCAATAAAATCGAACAATTCGTTGTGCTCAAGCTGATGCAAGCTGAGCCGCCAGCGCCAGTGCGCGTGTCCTCGTCAGTCATTCATTCTGCGCTGTACTATAGGACTTACTAACGTGACTCCTGGAAAAACGGTAGTTTATCGTATGTCCTTACGAGTCACGTAAAGACTGTTGCTTTAGGTCTCAAAAATTACTACCCGCGACAGACGTCTTAGCAGTCAAAACCGCTAAGCCAACCGCTAAGGCTTAGTAATTTAACCAGCCGCTAGCTAAGCCAGCTGTTAAGGCTTCAGACCAGCTGCTAAGGCCTTAGCAAATAGTTCTAGAGACTATCCAACGGTACCATCGCCGACCCCCTACAAACACCAGTTCTCTCAAAATAGAGGGTCCCTATTTTGCTTTATCTACCGCCAAATTGAAATGCAGCGACGCGCTCTTTATTTTAAACGACACAATAATTTAGATTCACGCAGATTCGATCAGTTTAGTACATCTATTCTGGAGTGCTTATAATTAGATACGCAGTATGCTGACAAGGCTAATGTCCGACTCCCTCTGGTGGCGGTTTTAAAAAGCCTAGTGAAGACCTCAGTTACCGCCAAGCGCTGGTATTTGCATAATGATCAACGTAATGTATTGCATTAAGCCACCAGAACATCAGAAAACTACTGATTGTGAAACACCTCAATGTGACACCATCATTAAGGATTTCTCAGAGCTTCATGCTTTGACATTACGTTGTCGCTGCGAAGCGACGCCTTACAACTTAGTAGTACAGTAAAAAAATAATTTATAGGCCTATAATAGGCCTATACAGATATGCCAAAAAAGAGTCAGGCCTTTTTGCTTTACCGCAAAACGGTTTGTAAGACTGACTGTAGAAGTGTTGGTCAAATCGGCACAACGTACGTCATTTCATTCTCAATATAACATAAACATTATTTCTGGCTCTCCGTGCAAGTCTTAACGTATCTTATAGGGTGTTTACACGATCGAACAAACTTCGAGCAAACTTCAAGCAAACGTCGAGCAAACATCGAGCTGGCTCAAGTATTGGAACCCCGCCCCTGGCTCAAAGGTAAGCCTAGGCTTAGGCTCTTAGCCCAAAGCTGATCACGTGCTATCATCATCTTTATCATCTTTATTTGAAATCAGACCACAAGGGTCCATTAAACAATACACAGTAAACATAAAAACAATATACTATATAGGCCTTTCAATTACAACCCGCCGCCTTCCTAATTTGCATGCTAATTACCAGCTGTTACTAATTACTAGCTGCTCGATGTTTGCTCGATCGTGTAAACACCCTATTACCAAGCGTATACGCATACGCATGCTGCGTATTTCGAACCGTGGTCCCCGATGGCCAATACATTGTACCTGCTAGAAGTCACCTTTGCGGTCGCACGTGTACGATTTGTCGTTACTTGCCTATTGCCAGCAGCAAACGGCAAATGAATCATGCAGTAGCAGTATACAGCTGCTGCAGAATTTTTACCTGACAGAGCTTGGCTTCCCTGCAGCATTTTAGTGCCAACCCGTCAGCAGCCGGCAAACGTTAAAGCAAAAGTACCTGTGCGCTTTATTCCTATAAGGATAGAGTCAACACGAGTTGCTAAGTGACGCTTTGCTTTATTCATCGACATGTTGTTATGTCCAAACTCCATGTAACGAACTACCCCATATTATTACGTGTATCCACAACTACATCGATTCGTTGTCAACTTGTCGGACAAAATGGAACAAGTCGAAGAATGAGCTGTAGACAGCATCTTAACATGTCCAGATAATGTGGTGGATTCGTTGAACAACATTTTGTACAACAAAGCCGCGACATTAAGTGGTTGCACGGGCTTCAGTTGTCAATGATTTTGACCGCTAACAGCTGCAGTGCTCACATTTCCTGATCGTCGTCATGGATATAAGCTTTTATCAGACAGACGAGCGGTCGCTGCGTCTAGACACTGCAGAAAAATTCAACACAACGTCATTACCACCAGTGAACTTTTTGAGCGGACTTGACTGGTCGACTGCCATCCGTATCTCGGTCCTCTCGCTGCTGATGCTGATCACGTTGCTAGGCAACGTCATCGTCATCATCACCATTGTCAGCTGTGCGGAGCTGCGCAAGAAGCGTGTCAATCTGTTCATACTCAACCTGGCTGTCGGAGACCTGATCGTTTGCTTTGTCGCGATGCCGACTTATATAGTGATGGGAGCGAATTCCGGTCAGTGGAAACTCGGAGCGGTCGCCTGCAAGCTGACTGCCTACGCGTTTATGGTTTCGGTTGCATTTACAACTTTTCTGCTTGCTGCTATGAGTATCGACAGATATCAGGTAAAACTTGTTAGTAATTTAGCAGTAGCAGTTGTAGTTTATTTCAGAAAATTATTGTAAGTTTATGACGGAGTGTGTATGTGATAAAATTTTTAAAATCGGCCAATATTTGGCGAAGATATGGACACAAGTTTGGTGACACGTCTTACGGCTCAATTCCCAAAAGAGCCATTAGACCAGCAGCGGAATTTACTCGGTGGTAAAAGTGCTGCGAAAGGAGACCGCATTTCTTGGTTGCAAAGCCACTGACGGTGGCCGGAACAGGTACGACAGCCTCGTGTCTTCAACGACTGTTGTCGACCCAATTTTTGCACTAATTCTACTGCTTGGTGGTTCCAGGTCCCGGTTGACCCCTATGGCAAATCTGGCGTCGATCGAGCCTTTATTTTCGACCACATCGGCATTCAAAAATTTGGCAAATGTTTATTAACGGTTTTGCCGTTTTTGACGTTAAAACATTATCGTCATCATCAATACCATCAACAAGCAATATTATTGCTTGGGCGAAAACGTGACATATGACGCATAGTGCGTTACATTAGTCTAGTCGTTTTTACGCGCGATAGCAGAATGCTTCGCGCGTCTTAGCCATGGCCTAGGCGTCTGTCTGTCAGTTTGTCTGTCTGTCCGTCCATCACACTACCGTACTGTATCAAAACGGTGCAAATTTGAATCACGAAATTCTCAATGTGGGCTGCCCCAAGGACCCTTTTTGTGACAAGATTTCATGCCCTGTGTGAGGGGGTTCCCTTCGAACGAGGGCGTCAAAGAGAGGTACCCCTCTAAAAAGACGTTATTTTGCCGTTATTGGCTCGAATAATATGAAAACAGTTGCAGATAGGTACAGACACGCGGCTTATCGTAACAAGCATTGGTGACAGTTTTTTTTAGATTGATCAACATCGATGACCTTGAACGACTGAACCCAAAAAGAAAGTTTTTCTTGTAAATTTTTCGCAATTTTTGGCTGCAGCGCACATTACAAGAGTGAATTGCAACGAAATGCCTGAAGACAGATTAAGACAGCCTTCATACGAAATTATCAGCCTTAAACGCAGATTTTAGCAGTCCAAGTGCCGACCCGCTGGGTTTTAACAGACCTGCTCACGCGAGCGTCAAAGAGGGGTACCTCTCTAAAAAGTGGTTATTTTACTGATATTGGCTCGTCTAGCATAAAAACAGTTGCAGATAGGCACAGACATGTTGCTTATCATAGCGAGCAATAGTGACTTGCTTCTTAAGGGTGTCAACATTGATGGCCTTAAATGACCTTGAAGCCCCAAAATAGGGGTTTTAGTGAATTGTTCGCGATTTCGGACTGTGACACACATTTTAAGACTGAATTGCGGCAAAAAGGCTGGAGATAGACCTGGACAACCTGCGTATAAATTTTTTTAGCATAGAATGTACATTTTCAATAATGTAAGTTTCGACTTCTTAAATTCAAGGAGTCTTCCGTACGGAGGCCTCAAATTTGAGTACTCTTCCAAGACGCACTGCTATTTTATTGTTGTAGGCCTACACTGATTGCCAATGTGGCAGTATTGCTGTTATCGCGCGTCACGTGAGCTTTGCTCAAATTACTTGACAAACCCGAGTGAAATATTTGCCAATTTTGATAATTTTGGCACAAAGATGGTCAAGATAATATAATTGCGGTACGTTTATTTGAAAAAAAAACAAACGTACACTGCCGTGTTTAGAATATAAATATTTTTTTGGTATTTTCGCTTTTGCTTTCAGCCTTTTTGTTGGTAAAGATAAATGCAGTTTAAATTGCTAATTTTAGCTGCAGTAAAAATCCGTTTGAAAAATGTGTGCACTTCGAATACACCTATATGGGGAGCAAAAACCCCTGTGCGGATTAAGGCCAATTTTTGGTGGTAGGGGTCTACGACGTAATCACGCCGTTCAAATTTGGTGACGATCGGTTCCAGGGTTTTTGGTTGGCTGAGGATCAAAGTTTGCTTTTTTCTTTTTCCCATAGACTTTGAAGGTCGTCCTTACAACACTCACACCATCGTGTGAAGTGTGGTGTGTCTAGTCCTTTCCCTGTCGTTGTTACAATTCATCTTAGTAATTGCTACAGTCTTCCATGTCGGACAGCGTCGAAGTTCCCAGATATTTTGACTGCTGACACTTTTCAACGGTTACCCTTTTGTTAAAATATTAAGACTCCCGTCTTTTGTTGCGCATGCCAAAGTGTTGGTAATGATCGCATTGACATTCCATCTTGCCCTTCCATCGGTTTAGAGAGTACAGTCAGCGCATGGTGACACCACACGAAAATAACGAAAGAGCCACTGAAATTACAGAGGCTGCAAGTCAACGGTGATGTCACGGCAATCCCAGTTATAGCAGTTACAACATAGCTGCTAATAGCTATAGTAGCGGTCGTGGACATCCGGCATGCGCGCGTGTTCGTATACAGTCTATACATCCGTGTATGATGATGACGCGAGCGACTGAGTCAGCCAGAAACAGAAAAACATCACAGTTCTGAGTTCAGTTCGTAAAGTAAAGACGGCTCACATGTTAATGTACATACTCGTAGTGGTAGCGCACAGTCTGTTCGTTACCGGTGATGTTGGCATCAGTACTGTAGCGGTAGTGGCTGACAGAGCAGCGAAAACAAAAACATCGGCAGACTGTAGGCGAGCGCTGGATGTCGCGTTTCTGCTCTACGCAAGCTCTGATGTCACCGACGCCGACCGGAAGTCGACCGTCGACCTCGTCACGCGCGTCTCATCACAGCTGATGTCGACACGCTCCGTGAGGAACTTACTCGGCATTTTCTTATTTGACGCGTGCAGAACGAAACATGTTGTATTAACAATTTACTGCCACCAAAGCGAGACATTGCTGCAAAATTTGAAACAAGAAGCCCAGCTATCGCTAGGAAAAGCCGACGGTACCGCCTAAGTGTGAAGCCCAATCTCCGATTTTCAGTCACGGGAGAGAAAACGATTTGTCAGAGGTGAGACAGTTCCATGTACGCTATGTTAACGAAACGCTGTCTCTGTCTCGAAAGCTACAATGAACGCTAGTATAACAGACATCGCACGTAATCATTTCGCCAAGCGATATAAATAGCTACAGAAAAAAAATGAACAAGGAAAATATCGGACGCAGATTTTGCGAATATTTCTCACAATAAAAACGCTTTGCTTGGGATGACACAATATAGCCTATACAGTTTTTGTTGCAGTACTGACCTTTATGGTTATTCACGGTGAATAATTTGCATGTAATTTGAAAGCCAATATGCGACTTTCTATTAGTGATCAATAGCAACTAAGGCCCTATCTCACACCATTTAGCCGCAATAGCGCCTAACGGCCTTCAAGATCATCCAAGGTCAATGATTTTCATCTAATCTGTCGGAGCGTATGTTACTTCCTATTAGTGATTAGTAGTAACCTAGGCCGTATCTCCCACGGTTTTTGAGATAGGGCCACCTATAGGTTTAATCATTCCATTCAAAATTGCGGCCAAACCGCTGCAGATAAACACATAGTTATTATTAATAGCCTATAGAAAGTTGCCACCGCCCTGGTACCATCTTCGACCATCTACGACTTACCGTTCACCCACAATACCGCATGATTGGCTTACCATAGTACGTTATTGCCCTTCAACGTCATCCAAGGTCAATAATTTATGTCATTTGAAAACCAGTATGCGACTTTCTATTAATGATCAATACCAACCTAGGCCTTATCTTGCACCGTTTAGCCACTGTACATCCGTGACGGACAGACAGACAAACAAGATAGACAAACAGACGGACGGACGACAACTAATGCCAATAGCTAGGTAAAGTACGGTCGGCTAAAAACTACACTTTTTGAAAACAATAAAGCAGATACAAACAAATTTTTTAATGAATTCTCTATTCCATACTGCATTAAAAATTTCCAGTACTACACTAGGTCTCAAAGGACATCCCGACATTTTCGACCGTAACTTGAAAACCAATTACATATATCAGATTTTGATTATTTTTGGTACGAATATTTTTGACAGAACTTGCCATCAAATGACCATTCAGTTTCCCACCTCACCCAATGTTTGTTTTTGCATTACCTAGGGAAAACAACAAGCAAAACATCACTTTTTTATCTAATGCGATATGATTGCTTAATTAACATAACGCGTAAAAACATAGTGTTCACATTTTTGACACTGGCTGACATTTTATCCAGTTGTCCATTTTTCAACTGCCTGCAGTAAAATTGCTTGAAGTGTTGGCCCACTATGCGAACACAGGCAAGGAGACGTTTTCTCCATTCATTGACAGCAGTATCGATCATGTTCTGCTCCAGACCAATCCAGGCTGTACCAGTCGCTTTTTGACTTAACAAACATTCCTAAACTTTATCTGGTAGACTCATTGCTGCATGAGAGTCGAACCTTGTAATAGACCGGCCCACAGGTTAGAATAGATGGAATTTATTGATGTTATTTCATTCATTTTAACACGTATTATGCTTGGTCTGCTTTCCCCAGGTAGTGCAAAAGCAGACGTTCGGTGAAGTGAAAAATAAAGCACTTATTTAATAACCAGTTGTGACAGTAATAGACTATTTCTGCCAAATATTATTAAAATCTGCTAGTCATTCTTCAAGTCGATCGATAATGTTGGGGATGTTTTTAAAGGTTTTCTGTATATTTCAACACACATTTCGCTTGATCTGCTTTCTCTAAGTAGTGCAGAAGCATACATTGGTGAGGCAAAAAACTGAATAACCGTTTGATGGCAAGTTGTGTCAGGAATATTCGTACCAAAAATTATCAAAATCTGATAATTGGTTTTCAAGTTACAGTCAAAAAATAATGTCGAGGATGTTTTTTGAGACACAGTGTAGATAATATTTCATGTAGTTGTTAATACGTCGTTCATATTGGACATTGCTGTTCATTATGCTTGTTCTGTTTTTAACTGTATATTGTACACTTTTTAACACATTAGAGGTTAATTTGAACGTTATGCGCTATACAAATTTACGTTTTACTTATTTAGTTACTTATTCTTAATCCATCCAGTATGGGCGGCACTATCAATAAACGCGTATCTATCAATCTGTTTAGCTCAACACGTCGCTGTCTGGAACGCACGTCGGAGTGGCGGTGTTAACCGACAACTCGTCGTCTGTTGTGCAGCCGCTAAGTCGTCAACCGGCGCCAAACCTCGCCAACTTGTCAACGACAGCAGCACAACGTCGTGGTGGCAACCTGGCTGCTGCAATCCTTCACATTCGCTCGACCATCTTCAACAACGAGGATGGCGATCGACCTGGAGTTCCCGACGTGCTGGTAATAGTTGCTCACCGTGTCTCTAAGGACCCCGGCGCCTCGCAGGCAGCCGCCGAGCATCTCAAGTCCGACGGAATACGAATCATCGGCGTCGGTATAGGCAGCCACGAGGTCGACCGGCTGAAGCAGGAATTAAGAGCGATAGCGACGTACTCACGCGAGTCAGACCGGCTGCTCACTCTGTACTATCAGACCGCAGTGCTACCGGCTCTGGTCGCGGAGACGATCTGCGCTCGTGAGTTTGACGCGGCGGAAGGTAGCGTGCGTTTGGCCGACGAGTCGGCGGCGTCCGGGAGGCTGGAGATGTTCGTGTCCGGGGAGTGGATCGCGGTGTGCAGTTCTGCGGCGGTGTGGACGCGTCTTAACACGGACGTCGCGTGCAGAGAGCTCGGCTTCCCGGCAGGTCTGTCGTCGTACACGCTGAACGCGACGATGTACACAGAACCGAGCGACGTAGCTATCGTCGACAACGTGACGTGTGCGGGGAACGAATCACGCCTCGTCCACTGCTCACACGAACCTTTTTCCATCGTCGATTCCGGCTGCGGCAATCGACGTCGTCAGGTGTTTCTCATCTGTCTGTGCGCCAACTGCGCCGACTACCAGGCCAAAGACAACCGCATTCGTCTGCAGGCCAACGCCGACCGAACGCCGCCCGTGCGCGGGCGTCTGCAAGTATTCTCCTTCGCGCACAGGTGGGGAGGAATATGCCGCAATGGCTGGACCGACAGCAACACGCGAGTGGCATGTCGTGAGCTCGGGTTTATCAACGGGGCGGGAACCTACGATGACAACGATGACGTGGAACGTCACTCAACCCTGGTGCTGGAGAGAGTCAGCTGTGTCGGCAGTGAGAGTTCACTGTTTGACTGCAACTACCACACGATGTCTACCGATGATGACAACAACTGCAGTATGGCGGTGAACGTCATGTGCCAATGTGGCGCTTGTCGCGAGCGAAACGTTCTGCGATCGCCGGGCGTGAGAACGGCGACGGTCAGCTCAGTCGTGCAGTTCGAATGGACGCTCAACAACGTCAGCACTGGCGGCGACTTCGAGTTCTGGTTTCTGTCGAGCAAGAACCGACGACTGGTTCTACGCCGAACCGCCGGTGACGAACTGTTGATCGTCGCCAACACGGAACTAGGCAAGCGAGTTGAGCTGATCGGTGACAACAAAACGAGGGTCGGTTTCAGACTGAGTGGCGTCGGTAGAGCTGACATGGGCGTCTACGCGCTACACGCGCCGCACATCAAACTGTTCTGCTCGCACGCTGTTCTGTTTGTGACCGATTTCGCTCTGGTGCCGGCTTCCGAAGTTCGTCGGCAGGTGCACGAGAGCCTCGCGTTGAGCTGGGACCTGACGACACTGCGACAACTGCGTGACATCAGGTGGGACATCAGCCTGACGACCCCGGCCACCGGACGACTGCCCATCGACTACTATTACATGCACTGGCTCCGGGACAACCCTGCACGGCGTCACTCCGTACCCCCACAACCACCCGATTACCTGTGCCCGACCGTCGTCATCGATGACGTCACAGTCCCGGATGCTGGGCACTACGTCGTCGAAGTGACGCTGACGTCATCGGTTCATCGTTGGCTCAACTCGAGCTGGCAGTTCACGACACTGCTGGTGGTAAACGTGGGGTCATCCAGTCAGTCGGTGGCCATTATCACGCTAGCTGTGCTGCTGGCGGTGATGTCGGTCGTCGCGGCTGCTCTGCTGTTGAGAGCAGTCTACCGAAGTCAAAATCAGTCCGCGGACAAGCGCCAGTCATCAAGACGACCACAAAGCATGAGGTACACGACGCAAAATGTCGACGACGGCGACAACCTCAGCGCAGACTACGCCAATGATACTAACGACAACCAGAACAGGCCTGAAGTCATCAATATCAAAGAACCAGACCAACCACCAGTTCCACAGGCCTTGCTGAAGTCTTGCCAGAAGCGGCGATTGCTGTTTGCCGCCGGTGTCAGTACAGGAGCCAACTATAGTTGAAGTAGAGATAGGACCCTGCTCAGACACTGCGTCGCTAGTTCTATATAACTTCCACGATATGTCGCTAACGCATTGGGTGAAATCAATTTTCGCAGAAACTTTAGTCTAAGACCAAAGTCACCACCGAATTTTTCGTAACAGCAAACCTTGCGGGTCTAAGACTCTCTAAGACTTTAGTCTTAGACTACGTCTCAGAGAAACTTGTCTTCGCCCACGACCTACATCCGTGCAGTTGGAAAAATTACCGTCTCAATTTAAGATAATTAGAAAATTCTTTAAAAGTGTATGCAGTTTGTAACTTATAAAAACACGGAACTCTAGCAAATTGAGGTTTTCCTTTTGTCGTAATGATGACGTTACTGTTTCCGTGTTTTGTCCGTTTGCTTTTTTAGGTTCCGCACTGGTTAGAAGTCATCACTGAAAAATCTGTGCAGTGTAACCAACGGCGTGTGTAAATGTTATGAAACGAAAGTGTTATCGTTCCAAAACGACAAAAACGATTCGTGCATTAACTCGTTTGCAAACTGTTCTGCGGAGCTTAAGTACGGGTACCGTAACTGCCTCTGAAATCGACCCGGAAAACAACTATAAGGCAAGAAATATTATTAGATTGTGACCAATCTAATGTACTCCTCGCGTGCATTATTTTCTTCTGTACTCTTCTAAGTTCTTTTTCGTTCCTTTCAACTTGTATTAGAGACCCGGCGTCAATTTGAGACCGGACTAATATTATACTAATATTATTGTGTGTGTTTTGTGTGTTCATGGGCCTCGAGCCTGCCATTGAAAACAAATAAATAAATATAGTAATATTGACTGGCGTCGAAGTCGTTATTAAATATTGTCTCCTCGTCTATCTGGCACCGGTATAAAAATATGGCGCCTTAAAGATAATGGGGTCAGGACCTTGACCTTTTGGGGTCACGTGACGTCATCGGTCACGTGATCATTCGACTCGCGGTGGTCGACTTCCTATGGGTGGTCCACAGTGACCATGCGTCTATCTAGCACCGTAATGGAGATATGGCAGTTTGAAGTTCTTCCAGAACGGCTCTTCCAGGAACAAAGGTCGGTCGGTCCTCAATATTACACTGTTCTCATACTCCTCTTCGCTACGTTCGGAACGTAACGCGCGAAGAGCAAAAAACGAGGTACCGAGCGTGTACGTACATAAGCAGAAATTGCACGGCAAAGTATATCCGAGCGTTCATGCAGTGAAAGAGTATCACCAGAAATTTGGGGCAAAGCCCAACGCTACTTGGGTGTGGTAGAATCTTTAATGACAATTTTATTGCAAATTTTCTGCACAGTGTGCCAGTGAAAGAATTTTGAAAATCTGTCGGCAACTGACAAAGTTACCGATTGAGGTTGGTGCAAGCTTACCGATTTTTTTGAAACACCGAGCATTTTGCAATGATTTTCATCAGTCGGTAGATTGGTATAAATATTTTTATCATTTCGGTTTAACATTGCACGGTTAGCAATGCTATCTAAAAATACAACTGATCTGAAGTGCAAAAATAACATGGTAAATTGCCATAATCTTAATTGCATATGGACATTCACAAATTAAATGACAAATCACAAAAAATGACAAAAATACATAGCAATGAAGTGTCAAATGAACAACTGTTCATGACAGTCTAACAACAAACTTCATGGATTAGCATCAACATGGTCAACAACGTATGCATTTGGCCAATGGCCACCACTAACCCAACTATTACAAAAACTTCAAAATTCTTACAATCCAAGTAATATGTCTCGATTAAATCAAACTCAATAGCAAAATAGCACAGACAAAACAGTTTTCACACTGCACAACAAAATAACAATCACGAGCAAGTCAGCTTTGCACTTGGCACTGTATAAGCTCAGATATTCAACCTTCAAGCATACAGGGTTACTTGGTCAGGTATATCACATAAATCAAAAATAGGTCACCCAATATAAGCAAATCTACAATAGGCAAATCATGAGTAACAAACTCAGCCAATTGCATACGTTTATATAAAAAGAAAGTGCAGTCGGTACAATGCCTTTATTTTTTTGTGCAAAATGAATGAATAACATAAAACTTTTGATGCAAAGACGCAAATGAATCGCCAGCTCATACCGCAGCAAGCAATGTACTGGCAGGTACCAAGATACAAGTGAGGAAACGGCCAACCATGAACAAATTGAAAGGGCACAGTCAACAAAGACCAACAAAAGATGGGACTCACTTGGCAACGTTCACACCAATTTTGGTTTTGCTGTGCCTTCTTGTGGGACACGGTGTCCTGCAGTAACCCACACTCCTTCCCAGCTACACCTACAACCATGGGTCAAAAAATCGGAAAAATACAGGAAAGAGAAAGCAAAAAAACTGTTAATGCATGTAATGCACAGCTGGTGCAAACTCAACAAAACTCTTTAGTGCATTCGTCATTGAACGATGCATAAAGCTGAATATATAATGCCGCTGCAAACTGACAACACGTTCAACCATGCTCCGATCTTGTTCTCCAGATTAAGTGGCTGATGGCTTCACAAGTCGACCAAGGAACAAGATGGAGTGCGTGGCTTTGTCTTGAATGAAGAAGAGAAATGGATGATCGGCACGGAATATCTCTGGCTCAGAGCCAGCTTCGCACAGCGCCATGACAACAGCAGTAGCAGCAGCAGCTTCTGTACCCTCCTCGTTGACATCCACCACAGCGCGGTGAAGGACCTTCGACACACTCAGCTCCCGTGTACCATCAACGCCGGAGAGATCAGCCACACCATCTACGAACAAGTCCTTTATACCTGCAAAAATCAACAATCGTTTCAACTACTGTAGCAACAACTGCTGGAACGGTTGCAGCCGTTGCACCTGTAACTGCAACTGCCAAAATGGCTGTGGCTGGTTAGGACGTCAAACTTATAATTAAAAATTTGAGAGTTTGACTCCCGGTTGGGTCACATCGCAATCAAATGGTTAGTGATCACTTTCTCGATGTAAGCGGACAGGCAAACCATCTTTGTATATAACTACCACCAAGGCCACCTATAGGTTTCCATCCCTTTGGGAAGTTTGGGGCTGGTAAATCAAGCATCGACCAATTGGCCTGCTTGGCTGCAGTTGTGGCATTATACCTGTTATACCTGTTCTGGGTGGCAGATAACAATGTGTGACTCCATATGGCAGGTGACGCTCCGTAGCTCTGAGACGTGTTTCCAGGAAAAGCTATAAACACCCCTTTAACAACAACTTTTACAAGTGCAACTACAACTACAACAATGACAGCTGCAAAAGCTTGCAACAACTATTGCAACTGCTACTGCGTGTGAGACAACAAAGTGGTAAATACAAATGGCACACACCCATGGTGGAAAAAGTTTCCAACAGACTCAACTTTTCATCGAGATGAAATCTTGGCAACCAGAGATTAACCTCCATCCATGACATTTCAAACTTCTCCGTAACATTGACAAGATCCTCAATGGTCAGCTTCTTCTCAACCTCAAAGAGATTGGTCGCAGTTTGGTCCGGAAGCAGAATAACCATACTCAGAGTTTTCCCGGCATATGGCAACTCCACTGCCTGACACTGAAGTTTATGATTCACCCCATAGAGCAGATTATCATCTTCCCTGAACATCATTTTAATCTTCACCCTCTGACTGGGTGACACATGGAAATCTGCATCCTCAGTGTCTCTGGGGTTGAACTTGTCCAGCCAGTCTCCTTTGAAGTAGACAGCGTTGACAAGAATTAATCGAGTGAGGTCGTTCACGGCGTCTTCTGGGACAATTTCGGTCACTTTGCCGTTCGTCTGCTCACCAACCCATCTGTTGATAGCTGCTGCTGATGCACTGGGAGCATTTCTACACATCAGCACAATAGGTCAGCTCTTGAGAACGCATCTGACTGATATTTAATTTACATGAGCTGTGATCACAATACTATCATCTATCTGACATATGTTACACACACTGTTAACATGACATGATCACATCACTAAAGATACAATTATGAGGCTGTATGAACAAACGGCATTGCATAACATGATATCACCAAAAAGCAAAAGATTGACAGATTGGACACACTCTGCGACTTCCATCAACACACAGCAGCTAGCCTGGTGTTAGAATGCAAGACAAAAGAGGACGTGTCAAGACACACTGACAGATCTGGAGACACTGGGTATGGACTGGAGTGATCCAAAGACTACTGGCAATGATCACATCGCATCTAGATGCATCCAGGCCTCAGATGTTACAGAAATTTTTTCAAAACATCAAAAACCTCAGGCAGAGTTTGCTTCTACAGTTTATCACTAAGTGCAATAGTGAAAAAATTGTTGAAATCGAACCACATTCGCCAAAGTTGCCACAAAACCAGAAGTGGCTTTGTTTTGTCTGGGACATGGTGTTATCTGACATGTTACACACACTGTTAACATGACATGATCACGTCACTAATGATACAATTATGAGGCTGCATAAACAAACGGCATTGCATAACATGATATCCCCAATGACTGTGAACATTACCTGAAGTCAACTGGTGCAAGTTCGGCAGCATAATGCTTGCGACCAGCAGTGAGAAACTCCGTCAGAAATGTGTAGGACTTCTCGCCAAAAAGTCGGCTTGCCATGTACAACTTGTACGCCTGATTGGGCTTGTTGACTGCGACCAGGATGTCACTGAATGCTTCGTGAAGCTGATCCTCCTCCACGTCAGTGAAATGCAGCACTTGCCGCATCTGTGACCTGCTCAGTAATATTTCAACGACATTTCAATGAACGAAAATTACAGTTAAAATTTAAAAATCTGGACTCATTTAATAAAAATAAATATTAGCAATTAAAAATTGTTCCGGAAATAAATTTATTAAACATTGCCAATTACAAATTGAATTAAGCCAAATTAAACTGGCAGAGATTAAACTGACAGCTTGTTTGTCAGTTTTAAGTGCAAATTCTATATCCCACATTCTATATCTTACGTTGTTTTCTTGCATGTTGAGCTGCAACAAAAATTAAGAACTAATTTAAGGTAACAAAATTTGTAAAAATTATTTGACCAACTTAAGGTAATTATATTAACACTATTATAGTGTAACTAGTAGAAATTTTGTTTTCAAAGAAAAACAAAACTAATATTAGCTAAGTAAAATTATCCTGCCAAACTAGAAGAGAAATTACATTAGCAATTGTTTTCAGAAGTAGATCAGCACTAAACCTTGTCTGTCCCCTGGCTCCAAGGTACGTCATCGCCAAAGCAACAGAAACACTGAGAGGAGACATAAAGATGTTCTGATCTGAAGGTGATGCATGAAACTTGTAGAGGTCAAGGGCAAACTTGCCATTAGCTATCGACAAACGATCTTGGCTCTGAGACATGGCTGTGTTTAATGATGACGCAACAAGTAGGCCTACGAAACAATATCAAATTTACTTGGTCATAGTACAACAAACTCAACAAGTTCATAAAATACTGTTGTGAAGTAAGCTGTTCCTTATGTGCTGTGAACTCTACCATGTTTGTGGCATAGGCATAGCCAGAAATTGAGTTGCGAGTGCACCTTGAGATTTGGGTCCGCTACTTTGAAGGTACACTATTCCCACTAACCCTAACCCTAACCCTAAGCCAAAACACAGCTAACCCTAGTCCTCACCTTAAACCTAACCCTAACTCAAGCACTCTGGCATTTGAACAGTGGATGGAAATAGCTAGTCGGTACCCACTTTGAAGCCTAAAGGGCCAAAAATAGAGGCCAAAGGCCGAGAGTAGAAGTGAGACTCTCTGGAGAAGGCAACAAGCCACCTACCCACCAGCTAGGTAGTCGTGAGTGCTGTAAATTTAATGGCTATGCCCATGGTATCTGGGCCTAATAACAACTTAGTAAACAGTACTCTGTATTCATTGCACCTTCCATAAACACAAAATTATTACCATTTATTCATGCATATTGCAACAGCTGATTAATTATAAAATAACTTTAATACCATAAACATGTTTGAATTTTTCAGGTTCATATCACACTTTCCATTTAAATGTCTGTGAGTAGGCCCCCTATTAGGTTATGAACAAATATGCACTTCTCATGCCAAATGCAGTTCGGTAACCGGAAAATGGTCGATGAGGAAATGAAGCAAATTCGCAGAATTAACCAGAACTGGAACAAAGTTTAGTAAATGACTTAAGCAGTCAATAATCTAAAGGTTCGTTAGTCTGATCTAACTGAGTTGACATGCCGTATTAACAGCTTTCTATGAATGAAACGACTGTTACGTACAACTATACTTCCTAGAATGTCACAAAACAGACACACCCATCTCGCAATGTAAACAAACAGGAATCAAACAAATCGAGTACTTGAACGTGAACCTGAATACACTTACGGTGTTTATCATTCATAATCAGTCTGTGATTTGTGATTTGTAAAACGCTAAAACAGCTGTGGCTACAAAATGATGTGTCTAATAATACATATGAATAGTAGGCCTACCGGTATCTAAAAAGCAAAATTAATGAACCAGTAGGATATCTGTTTGAAATCGATTGCACTCTAAATGTGGCAGAAATTGAATAGCTTACGTTCGGCATTTTTGAACTTGGACCCCGTGAAAAGCACCACGAGCTAACCTCTACAATAAAGGACAAATCAAACATCAATGAGTCAATTGTAGTTTAACGAGGGTATGATGGTACCGAGCGTAATCGATTTTGCAAAAACTGAAACCGGTTTCCTTTTAGGGTTGCAGTTTTCTGCAATCCATTAAAGAAACCGAAACCAGTTTCGTGAAACTGGAGTTAACTGGCGAAACCATCTCTGGACCAGGTTTTGCTGGTTGAAACCGGTTTTCGTTTGTTTACTTTATTTATTTATTCATTTTATTTAAGGACAAAGGGCCGCAGCCTCTAACATGCCACAATAAAATAACAGTATGCATCAATAAATGTCTCTGAGTGATAACGCAATACCACAATAGGTTTACTAAAAAAGTAAACTTTGCAATAACTAGCCAAGAATGTAGAAGTAATAGATCGTTTGAAACTATTCAAGTTAGAAAAGTCAGTATTGTCAGCTGGCAAATTATTCCATGTTCGTGTTGTACGGTAAGTGAAAAAGTTATGTCTGGTGTTGGAGCTGCAGCCTGGTAAGAATAATTTATATTTATGTCCACGATGTCTATATTCAGTACATAGTTTTAGAATATCATTTAGGTTAAGCTCAGTCAATCTAAATACTAGTTTGTAAGCAAATATCAAGTCCAATCGAAGTCGGCGAAGTTCCAAACTTTTTAACTGCAGCTTATTCAACCGCTGACGATAAGTAAGATGCTGTAGACCTCGAAGGCGCTTTGTGAAGCGCCGCTGAACTTTTTCTAAACTTTCGATGTCTTTCCTTAATGACGGACTCCAAGCGACGGAACAATACTCCAAACGTGAGCGAACATTCATGTACGTTATGAAAGCTTCTATTAAGCTATTAACGTCTCTCGAAAGAAAACATTTTGATATCAAGTTTGCCGCTCTGTGACTTTTGTGCAAGATTAAACGTATTTAAATAAGACCTAATTGAGATAAATTCGTTTTCAGCATTGTACTAACGTCATAATGGCAGATACCAAGTGGCGCTAAAAAAACGTCCCGAACTTTGCATAACCATAATAGAGATAAATTTCCTTCTGTACATTTTTAAAACAATGTGTACTATCGCTTGCTGATAAATTTCAGTGACCTCACTTATGACACCACTGAATGCCGCTTAATGACGCAAGGTGAGTTAAAAATCCAAATATGTAAAGACAGCATTCCAGTACATCGCATCAAAGCAACTCGATATTATCTTCGACAAAACATGCCGGATTTCGTCAGCTCATAAGAATGGACACCACATTCAACAGATTTGAATCCACTACATTACTCAGTTTGGGATACCTTGCAACAACTTGTCTGTGAAGGAAGGCGTAAACCATTTGCGAACTCCATGTTATCTCAGACAAATACCATGATGTCACCACCAGACAGCCAGAATCAGAAGAGCCGTATAGCAGTGGGAAAAGCGTCTAGCAGCAGTATAGCATAAATTATGTGAAATGGAAAGTGAGTGTACTTTACATATTTCTATCGTCTTGGCTATCTGTGTACCAAAAATTATCAAACTTGGTGGACATTTGACGAAGTTCTGTTAGTGGCGACATGCAATGGGCGACACATCAAGAACAGCAAAAATCATGAAAGGTCATATTATTCAACAGCACATAGACAGCTGGTCGATGTAATGGTGAGCGATATCATTCTTTTATGATTTTTGCTGTTTTGCTGTTTTTTTGCAAATCGGCAACAAGTTTCACCCTGCCCCAATCTTCCAACTGCTTCTGTTTTCCCGCAGATTAAGCAGCTGACGGCTTCACAAGTCGACCAAGAAACAAGATGGAGCGCGTTGCTTTGTCTTGGATGAAGAAAAGAAATGGATGATCGGCTCTAAATATCACGGGCTCAGAGCGAACTGATAATAATCTCTTCGTCACGGGAGCAGTAGCAGCAGCAGCTTCAGTACCCTCCTCATTGACATCCACCACAGCCCGATGAAAAACCTTCGACACACTCAGCTCCCTTGAACCATCAACACCTGAAAGATCGGCCACACCATCCACGAACAAGTCCTTCATACCTGCATCAACAACTGTTACAGCTGCAACTACAACAATAAAAATGACAGTACTTTAATGGCATAATGCTTAAAACATCGTACGTATGATCAAGCGGTCAAAAGTTCGACTCCCATCTCTATACCGGGTGGCCCATAAGAAACGTCCCGAACTTTGCGTATTTATAAAGGCGCGTATACTACATGGAAATAAATTTCGTTTTTGCGCATTTTGTAGAACAATAGGCACTCGTACTTACTTATAAGTTTTAGCGACGTCATTAATGACACTAATGAATGCCGCTTAATGACGTAAGTGCATTAAAAATCGAATTATGTAAAGACAGCATTCCATCACACCGCATCAAAACAACTCTAAATTTTCTTCAAGACAACACGCCCGATTCAATCAGCTTACAAAAACGGACATCGCATTCGGCAGATTTGACTGAACTAAATTACTTGGTTTGGGATGTCTTGCAAGAACTTGTCTATGAAGAAAGGCGTAAACAGTTTTGCGAACTTCAAAGATCTTCAGAATGTTATCAGAGACAAATGGCATGATGTCGATATCAGACATCCAGAATCAGAAAAGTCACACAGCAGTAAAAAAAGCGTCTAGCAGCAGTGGCAAAGTAAAATGAAACACCTATTTAGCACATTTCTGTTGATGAGCTGATTGATGATTCGGCCTATTGTGACGTTCTGGTGTAGCCTGCGTACGAGCAGCAACGTAAATGATGAGCCGCTTGCATAATTTGCTTTATGATGTTAAACACTATTTTGCTTTTTATCTCGGCTAATATGGAAGTGTTTTAAACGAAAATTTCTACACAAATTCGAAAATGTTTGCTCATTGCATATGTGGTTTTTTGCTAATTTATTTCGACTACTGCGCCGCATAACGCACACAAATGTTCGGGACGTTTTTTTAGGTCACCCAGTATATAAACAATCACCAAGATCAACTCAGTTTTGCATCATTCTATGGCTGATAAATCGAGTATCAGCCTCTCGGCCTGCCTGGCTTGGGTTATGGCGAAACACATTCGCCTGTTCTGGGTATAGAGCAGCTAAGAATGTCTGATTCCATATGGCAGGTGTTGCTCCAAAGCTCTGAGTCTGAGATAAGATTCCATGAAAAGTTATTCACGTCCCTTTAACAACAGCTGTTACAGGTACAACTACAAGCACAACAAAGGCTGCTGCAAAAAAACCTGCAACAACTGTTGCAACAACTACCGAAAGTCGGACAACAAAGTTAGAAATACAAGTAGCACATAGCCATGCTGCAACTGCAATTGTTAAAACAACAAACACCACAGAAACAAACAGATACAAAATGCAGATGCACACCCATGGCAGAAAGAGTTTCAGACAGACTCAGCTTTTTATCCAGACGAAATCTTGGCAACCAGAGATGGACCTCCATCCGCGACATTTTAAACTTCTCCATAACATTGACGAGATCCTCAATGGTCAGCTTCTTCTCAACCTCAGAAAGATTGGTCGCAGTTTGGTCCGGAAGCAGAATAATCATACTGAGAGTATTCCCGACGTATGGCAACTCCACTGCCTGACAGTAAAGTTCACGATTTTCGCCACAGAGCAGTTTTTCTTTTTTCCTGTACATCATTTTCACTGACATCCGCTGACTCGGTGATACATGAAAAACTGCGTACTGGGTGTCTTTGGGATTAAACTTGTCCAGCCAGTCTCCTTTAAAGTAAACTGCGTTGACAAGAATTAATCGAGTAAGGCTGTCAATGGCGTCTTCCGGGACAATTTCGGTCACTTTGCCGTTCGTCTTCTCAACAACCCATCTGTTGATAGCTGCTGCTGATTTTAGACGGTCTTTTCTACACATCAGCACAAAGACCAGCTCTTAGAAATTCATCATACTTGATGTAATTTGCATGCACTGTGATCATAATCATAATCTGTCTGATATAAGTTAGGCTACACATACTGTTATCACGGTGTGATCACATCACCTATAATGAAGTTATGAAGCAGTATGAACAACATAACATGGCAGCACCAAAAAGCAAAAGACGCTTTATTGGATACATTCTGCAATTTCTATCAACCAGAGTAGCTAACCTGGACTTGGCATGCAAGACCAAAGAGGACATGTCAAGACTGACAAATCTGGAGACAATGAGTATGGACTGGAATGATCCAAAGATTACTAGCAGTGACAACGTCACATGAAAATGAATCCAAACTTCACACTTTTCAAAAATTATTTCAGGTCATAAAAATAACCTCAAAATTCAAAACATCTATCAAGACATTTCCCAGCTAGGGTAGCAAAAAGACACTGATAAAAAAAACTTAAAAATGAAAATTTCTTCAGCTAAAAAAAATAAAAACGCACAAAGGCAGAGTCGCCACTCACTCATGTACCTTTACAGTGAACAAGATTAATGTTGTTTAAGTCTTGACTTTGCAAGAGTTTTAAAATTTTTTAAAACAAATCCACTTATTAAAAAAACTTCAAGTTTCAGAAATTCCAGCACAAGAGGCCAGTGCAGACAATAGTCCATCTGCAATGGCAGAAACTAAGTCTTTAATGTAAGTCCAAGTTATCGAGTGTTGTTAATATGAAAAACTGATTTCTGATGGCCATAGACTTAATGTTAAGAAAAAATGATGAGAACAAAAACTTGTAAGTCAATCCTCAAAAACAAAGACCTTACTTTCCTGCTGTTGCAACGTAGAAATATAATATAGAAATATAATTTAAAGGCCGGTACAGCAGCATGATCTGCATTTCCTTAGCTCTCAGCTAATTTACATAGATACCAAGCTAATGCATCGTGTGGTGTGCCTGTTTACGTCCCAGCTATTGCTGGTATTCATAGCTCATATCCACGGAGGGGTGGCCAAACTGAGTTCATCTGAGTTTCAAGGTGATTCAACGTGAAGGTGTCTAAAAGTAACCAAATAGCCTTAAAGGGGAGAAAGTGCAAACACTTATATAAACCCCCCACCCTTAACGCCAATATCCAATTTTTTAATTGTAATACTAATGTTGTCGTCAGTTTAATTATTCCAGTGATCAATTACTCTCCGAGAAATTCTTTCTGCTTAATGTGGTATTAAATTCACCTTTAAATAATTGTAATTTATGTCCCCTTGTTGCATGATTCATAACGTACATGAGATGTTACCTGCAAACAGTCACCCTTCTCAGTACTAACCAGGTTCATTTATATGCCACTACTGTTACCTATCTATACTAGAACAATAATGGTGAAAATAACCTGAAATCAACTGGTGCAAGTTCGGCAGCATAATGCTTGCGACTGGCAGCAAGGAAGTCTGTCAGAAATGTGTAGGACTTCTCGCCAAAGAGTCGGTTTGCCATGTACAACTTGTACGCCTGATGGGGTTTGTTGACTGCGACCAGGATGTCAGTGAATGCCTCGTGAAGCTGATTCTCCTCCACGTCAGCGAAATGCAGCACTTGCCGCATCTGTGACCTGCTCAGTAATATTTCAACGACATTTTAACTAATGATAAATATAATTAAGATTAAAGTTGTTGAGCTGACTTATTAAAAGTACTAACTAGCAATGAAAATCATTCCAGAAATGAAAAACAAAATACAAGTAAAAAAATTTAGAAACAAGATAATGTTCATACGAAGACGGAGTCTGTCCAATGCACTTCGATAGTTTACAATATAATTAGGTCCGTATAAATATAAACAGTGAGCTGTTTAGACTGGTAGAAAAAGTCAAAAAATTAATTTAAATTGCATAGCAGCAATGTTACTGTCATCATTCGCTATTATTATAACTAAACAATAAAGATTGTCAGTCACGATACCATTCAATTCGTCGCCAGCGCTTTACTATAAACGGTCCATCGTCATTATGTGTATAGGTCGCACCATTGTGGAGATGTGACGCCTCAAAAATAATGGGGTTACGACCTTGACCTTTTGGGGTCACGTGACGTCATCGGTCACGTGACCATTCAACTCCCGGCGGTCAACTTTCTATGGCTGGTACATAGTGACCATGCGTTCATCTTGCACCGTTATGGAGATATAGCGCCTCAAATGTTGGACGCACGAACGTGGACACGGAAAAAAGAAAGAAAAAGAAAAAAAGAAAAAAAGAAGGGGGAGGGAAAGAAAAAAGTGGAAAAGGAAAAAAGGGAAAGGGAAAGAAGAATGGGAAGGAAACAAGGGAACGGAAACGGGAAAGGAAAAAGAAAAAGGAAAGGGACAGGAAAAAGGGAAGTGAAAAAGGAAGGAAAAAGGGAACGGATACAGGAAGGAAAAAAGGAAGGGAAAGGGGAAAGGAAAGTAAAGCAAAAGGAAAAAGGAAAGGAAAAAAAGGGAAAGAAAAAGCGGAAGGGGATATAGGGGAAAAAGGGGAAGAGGAAGTAAAAGGGAAAAAAGAAGGAAAAGGGATGGGAGGGGAAGGAGCAGAGGAATGGGCAGGGGAAGGAAAATGGGAAAAGGGAAAGTGAAAGAGAAAGGAGAAGGGAAAGGGGAAGGAAAAAGGAAAGAGGAAAGGAAAGGGAAAGGCAAAGGAAAGGTGGAAGGAAGATAGCTTAAGAAAAGATGGACGCACGGACGGACGCACGGATGGACGCTCAGGTGATTTTATACTCTGTCCAATGCTATGCATTGCATTGGACAGACAATAAAACGTTGTTATTAAACTTGCAAATTTTTTCTGCAATGCACTATCATAAGACACTAAAAAGTTGTAGTTGTCCTAAACTCATTTATTATTTGCCTCAGTGGTACTGAAAATTTGGTGCAAATTAGTGTTAAACCAGCTTAATCTGCTGTTCACGCAGTGAACGTCTGTGTACTTTGTATTGTTTTAGATGTGTCAAACCACTGTGTTGAAAATGACACTGTTAAGTCTTCTTGTATGCTAAATGGCAACCAAAACTAAAAATTAATAAAACATACATTAAAATAAACGTTAAAATTATTCCCACAACTAAAAAACTTCAACATTAACTATGTTAGCATCAAAAACATACATGCAAAAAACGTTTTTTATGTTTTTATAAAAAGTTTTTAAAAACTTGTTTTTATGTTTTTAAAAATTTTTTAAGATCTTTTTGTGCTTTTTTAATGTCGTTTTTTGTTGTTGTTGAAACATAAACGTTCCTGGACAGAGCAAGTGTTTTGTAGCAGTGTTATTGACTATTTGATTTGTATTGACGGTGCTTCATACTTAAATGAACACAGTAGTTTAATTTTTTTATACGTTTTAATGTTTTTTGAAGTGAAAAAACATGTCTTTTTTTTATTTGCAAATTAATGTTTTTAACATCTATAATCAACAAGAAATTTGAGCAAAGCTCACGAGACGCGCGAAAGCCTATAGCAGTCCCTGTTCGAAGGTAATCTTAGTCTATCTCCATCCATTTTGTCGTAATTCACTCTTTTGCAGCCAAAAATAATCAAAAAATCACGTTAGATCAATATTTTTAGGGTTCAAGGTCACTCAAGGTTATCGATGTTGATATTCGTAAGAAGCTCCTCATCAGTGCTTGTTATGATAAGCAGCACGGCTGTGCTTATCTGCAACCATTTACACACTAGACAAGCCAACAGAGTATAAATAACCACTTTTTACAGGGGTACTTCTCGTTGACACCCACATGCGCAGGCCTGCTTGAATCTAGAGGGTCTGGACTTAGACTGCTAAAATCTAAATTCCATGCTAAAAATTTCATACGCAGGCTGTCTTGGTCTATCTCCAGCCATTTTGGCGCAATTCACTCTTGAAATGCGTGTCGCAGAGCAAAATTGTGCAAAAATTCACTAAAAACCCTTTTGGGGAAGATTCAAGCTCATTCAAAGTCATTGATGTTAATAAATTTAAAAAGCCTGTCACCAGTGCTTGTTATGGTAAGCAGCATGTATGTACCTATCTGCAACCGCTTTCAAGCTACACGAAATAATTTCGGTAAAATAACCATTTTTAAGGGGGTAGCTGTCTTTGACGCCCGCCTGCGCCGGCCTCCTTGAACCTAGGGGGTCGGAACTTGAACTGCTAAAATCTACGTTGAATGCTGAAAATTTCATACGTAGGTTGTCTTGGTCTATCTCCAGCCATTTCGTCACAATTCAGTGTTGAAATGTGCGCTGCATCCAAAAATTGCGAAAAATTCACTAAAAACCTCTTTTTGAGGGGTTCAAGGTCGTTCAAGGTCATCGATGTTGATAAATCCAAAAAGCCTGTCACCAGT
>Ga0209367_1001396_pt1 | contig 29554 bp, 20 predicted proteins | sample WorMetLIZISLAND2_FD_187412 | JGI IMG/M metagenome (GOLD analysis project Ga0209367, IMG submission 187412) | Marine gutless worms symbiont microbial communities from Max Planck institute for Marine Microbiology, Germany - Olavius geniculatus... ...
TACAGACAGTGACACGAAATTTTGTCACGATAAACTAGAGACCTTGGGGCAGCCCACAGTGAAGATTTCGTGATCCTAGCTTGCACCGTTTTGATACAGCTCACGAGTGTGACAGACAGACAAACGGACAGACAGACAGACAGACGCCCAGACGATGGCAAAGACGCGCGAAGCATTCTGCTTTCGCGCGCAAAAAATGGACCGGTTGAGCAAAAAAACGGGACTGTGTGAAACAAAAGCTGGAAGTCGTACCAACTCGTAGGTATCCTGATGGTTTTGCGGTGACTTTGTTGCACTTTATTGGATTTGTAGTAGTTTTCGTGTGTTGTAGTTGTAGTTGTTCTCTGTCCAGGTGTCGTCGTTTCGTGCACTACAACAAGCTGAGCAGATCCTACTGTTGAAGGGTGGCAGCATAGAACTGTTAATCCTGCGCTCTGTGTTGACCTTTGACCCTGACAAGCAGCAGTTTCTCGACCCCACGGACTCGCCCGAGACACGTGCCATGAAGGTACTAACAGACCTACTCCGTACCATATCAGTACAGTAATATCGGATTTTTATTGAATCAAGTCGCATTATCACAAGGTAGAATGGGCAAAACATCCTGTTTGTTGTCAATGACATTTTAAGACAAGAAATTTGAGCTAATGCTCGCGAGATGCGCGAAAGCCTGTAGAATAGCAGTTTCTGTTCGCAAATTGCCTTAGTCTGTCTTCAGCCTTTTCATCACAATTCACTCTTGAAGTCGAGGTGCAGCCGAAGATTGCAAAAAATACAATAAAACCCCTCATTTTTGTAGTTCATGGTCTTTCAAAGTCATGGATGTTGATACGACTGAAAAGCTCGTCACTAGTGCTTGTTGTGATAGGCAGCATATCCATGCCTATCGGCAACCGTTTTCAGGGTATACTGGCCAACAACGGTAAAATAACAACTTTTAGGGGGTACCACTTATTGAACTCCTTATGTGCAGGTTTCCTTTAACCTAGAAGGTTGAAACTTGGACCATTAAAATCTACGTTCAATGCTGAAAATTTTATATGTAGCTTTTCTCAAAAAAGTAGTGGTCTATCTGTAGTCATTTCGGCACAGTTCGCTCTTGAAATGTGTGTCACAACCCAAAATTGCCAAAAAATCCATAAAAACACCTATTTTAATGTTCAAGGTCATCTGAGGTCATTGCTCTCAGTGGCAATTGAAAGCCCGTGTACGACTTCCTGTCAGTGACTAATAGTAACCTAGGCTCTCCTATCTTACACCATTTCTGAGATACAGCGACTTATTGGCCAAAAATCGTGAATTTTCCCTAACCACTCTGATTTAGTGTCTTTGCTCGAGGTGACCCTTTTCGAATTTATGGAAAAACTTTGTGGATCCTGAAACTAGAGTCTTCCAGGCAGCCGATTAAGACATTGCAGGCACGATAAAACATAAATGTCCAGTATGATGGACATAATAAAAGTACACAAATATAAAATACTATATACGCCTACTGGAGTAGTAGTTGTTGTTGTCGTTGTTGCACCGTTGTTGTCCTAGCTTGCTCCATTTTTGACTGATCTACCCGTGTGATGGACAGACAGATAGACGCACTATAGCAGTTCCTGCTTTCTCGCATAAAAATTTCCAATCTTTTCACCATTGCATGTAGTGTTCTGGTAAAGTTTGTTGATAAATCATGTCCAATTTTTTGTGTTAACTAATATGTTACATAAATCTGTCAAACTACAGATTTTATTTACCAGTTTATTGACATTTTAGCAACTGCTGCTGTCATCCTTGGAAAGATTTATGTTTGCTGCTGTGTAAAGGCTCTTGTTTGCTGGACTCGTGCAACTTCTTAACAGTAGATTCTGTGATTATATTTATTTGCTTATGAAAGAGGAATTTTAGGTATTCGGTGCATCAGTATAAAGTGGATCACACATTTTTGTATGATTATAGTTAGTTTACCGCAAAAGGCATATTTTCACCAATTCTAATGTGAAGTGTGTATTTTCCCACAGAAGTATGAATATGCAAATATTGTTATCTGAATCTGCAAAGTTTTGACCAGGTTTTTTTCACATGGATTTGCTGCTTACTATAACAAGCACTGCTGACCAGCTTTTAAGGGGTGTCAACATTCAAAATTGATGATTTGAGCGACCTTGAAAACCTAAAACAGAGGGTTTTTGTGGATTTTTGGCTGTGGCATGCACTTCCAAAAGTGAACTGCGACCAAATGGCTAAAAACAGAGCCGGGCAACCTAAGAACAAGAATTGCTGTAGGCTGTCGCACATCTCGTGAGCAATAGGTCAGACTTCTTGTTCTGTTTTAAGTGCTTTTACATGTGTTTCTGTTGCTTTGTATGAAGGCTGTTGCTGTTTTAGTTGTAGTAATAGTTGTACTAGTTGTAGTTATTGTTGGTAGGTTGATCAGCTACAGAGTGCGGTGTCTGGGACTGGTGTATTTGACGCTCACATGGCGTTCGTCCGCTCCATTGCTGTAGACATACAGGCTGATGAGACTATGCTTGTACTGCTGCTGGTCATCTCACTGTTTTCGCCTGACCGAGCAAGTGACGAAGGTCGCACGGAGGTCACTCGGCAACAGGAACACTACACAGCGTTACTACAACACTATCTGTCCTCACAGGTGCCGCGTAGTAGTAGTAGTAGTAGTAGTAACAGTAGTAGGAGCACTACATGGCACTACTAAAACACTACGTGACCTTTGAAGCATGCTGTAGTAGTTGTTGTAGTAGGTGTACCGTAGCAGTGGTAGTAGTAGTGTTAGTATCATTAGTAGTGGCAGGAACACTACTCGACGTTACTACAACACTCTCTGTTTTCACAGGCACGCTGTAGTGGTTGTAGTACAGTCGGCTCCACTTATATGCACGTCGGTTATAAGCACACTGTGCTTATTTGCACGATGTGTGTCTGGTCTCGTTTGAGTTTATGCTCTGTCAATGGCAGTCAACTTCGCTTACATGCACCAGCCATATGTGCACCATTGAGCTATAAGCATGCACTCTTTTGATCCCAGCGCCATGACTTAACTTTGGTTATAAGCAACTTGGCTGACACAGTGCATATAAGACCATCTGCAGTCAGCCACTGGGATGCTGTCTAGGCCCTAAACCCCAGAATTATGCGGGTAGTCAGAGCTAGTGAGCACCATGCATCAGATGGGCTACAGTGCATCTCCCCACCCCAGCAGCATGCAGCATCATAATGAACTTCAAATGGCAGTCTGTGGGTCAATAGTGCTAGGCCACCTGCTGTCTATGAGTAATTGAGACGACGGACGGACGGGCAGCATGTAAACTTACACTACTGGAGTGACCATTATCAGCTGCTACATGCTGCGCCTGATGTTCGCAAAGGAGATGAGTAAGGCAACTGTTTCCTGTGGCGTGGATGACCGCCTATTGTAACTGCATGTTGTAAATGACTGCAGTGGTCCTATAAGCTAACTACGGTTAAATGCACGCTCTGCTTACATGCAAGTCAGCTTGCGGTCCCGAGGCCGTGCATATAAGCAGAGTCAACTGTAGTAGTAGTAACAGGAGCACTACACTGCATCACTGCAACACTATTTTTCCTCGCAGGTGTGTCAAATAAACGGATAGGTCAGAGTGGTTTGAATGTCATGGTATTGGACTCTGAAGCTTTAGGTTATGGTTCGAATTTCACTGCCAGTCAACTGCAAGCAACCATGAGTAAGTTGCTAACATACTCAGGTCAACTCAGCCACCTATCCTCCGGCGGATGGGAAATGAGTGGTAGCTTGCGAGGCACAGGTTAATGCCTAGTAAGGCTTACTGGGGATTGTATATCTGCTGGCTGCACATCAGTTCCAATTTTAAGTTGTCTAATACGATGGACAACGGATGGCCGCATAGTGCACAGTGGTGTCATTAGCCCATGCCAATCAGCTGCCACTTCTGAGATTGTAAACTTCTTCCGGCCGTGAGTGTCTGACTAATGTAAGCAGCTACTAACATTGCTTTTCGTTGACCGACTAATAACCGATGATTGTAATTTATTTACTCATTTTGATTTGCGTTGTTCAGATGCCACCGTCCGCAGCGCGAGTGCTGTTTCCTCGCCTGCTGCTGAAACTGACTGAAATACGCAGCTTGTCGGAGGAACACTCTCAGGTGTTACTGCGTGTCAACACCAACGCCATACAGCCTCTGATGATAGAAGTACTCAGCCTGACTGAGTCATAATACTACCACAATCAGCTACTACAACCACATGTCAACACCAATGCCAGTTGCTTCTACTACTGCAATTACTACAACAACTGCTACAACGCTACTAAACCACTGATGATTGAAGTTCTCAGCCTTACTGAATCATAATTCTACAACAACTGCTGCCACCACTACGACTAATACTACAACAAGTAATACTGGTATAGCAGCAGGAAGATGTAATAACTGTTCCTTCGCTAATGCTCCAGTCTCCCGTGTATTCAGTGGTTGAGGTTTCAGCAATGTGATAGCGAATTCTTGGTGAATTTATCTCGTAATGTCGGACACTGGTCGCTTGCTGGTTGGCTAGATTCAGAACTGCAGATTGAATGTTTCTTACCACTCTAACTGACAGCTGTTGTTTGTTTGGCATCACAGGTAGTTTGCAAACATAATGCTGCTGGAGGGGGGACATTGTTATTTTCTGTTACATCCTATTATATTTTCTTGCAGAGATGTGCATATTGTCATGCCACAGTTTTGAAATTTGTGTTCCGATTGTTACAGCAATGTATTAGTGCTGGGTCGGTCTGCGCATTTCTGTCTCAACTTTCTGCAATTGCTTTTTTTCCGATGTGTTCGTGCATCACTTTTAACAATTGTTTTGTTGGGTGTGTATTTTCATCCTTCTAATTTGTGTTTAGTGATGCATCTGTCTTAGAAATAGTTGCAGTAGATTAGTGGTGTGCTATCTCACTAATTCAGGTTTTGCTTAGGATGACTACAGCTGCGTAAACCTGGAAACGTCGTAGAATTTAATGGCTGACGCAGGAAAGTTGGGAGTTTACGCCCTGACCAGTGGTGCCATGGGTTGAAAAGATTGGGGAAAATTGCCCCAATATTTAAAAAAATTGGGGGCAATTTTTCCGATAGACAGCTGCAAATTTCCGACGCAGGAGATATGGGTGTTCAGTTTTGATTTTTGCCGCTAAATTCCTCATAATGTATTTTTGAAACAGCAGTTTTTCAACATGAAAAATATCTTGACAAACTAAAATTCATGGTAGGAACAAGGTGTCAGTTGCTCCGTTGACACACCCCTGTCTTGACGCCACGTAGGCTTTGCATCTGTCCGCTACTCTCAGGCAGCAATTATACTGTCGTGTCTTCCAATATAGAGTGCCTGACCTGTCCGTTTTTCGATGTTTATAGTTGTCGATTTTATTTTGGTGTTCTGCTAATAGTTTGCAAAACATGTTGTTTGGGGTTCTTTTCATTTTGTCAGATATGGCCATGTGCAGTTTTCAAACGTGCGTGTGCTAGTCTTGGAATTTTTGCATTTGTCACAAAGTCTCAGATAAAATGAAGATGTAAGTGCAGAAATTATTATTTGTTTCGCATGAGAGAGTTGCAGCTTAGTGATGGTTTGCATTGTTTTTCGTGGTTCTGCCATTGCTGCTTATTTTATGTTGTTTTGTTGTGTCCGTGCATCACTTTTCTAAAGTGTCTCTGTTGTTTGTACATTTTTTGCATCTCTGTATAAGTCTTTGTTCTGTCTCCTCTACTTTGTGTTTTTGTCCCGTACACACAGAAGTGCTAATTAAGATTGATTCGTACTTGTCATGTGTAGACCATACGCACCAGGTAGTGCAGCAACATAGCTAAGGAGAGGCGTCCAGGTTTAGTCCAGGCTTTATCAATCGTTGATTCCTGTTGCAGCAGTGGAGAAATTGTTAAAATCCGTCCATGTTTGCCAGAGTTGTTTCATGATAAAAATAGCACTATTCATGACTCTTTTGTGCTGACACAGTTTTGATTATTTGGATGCGTGAGGAAAAATTGATGCAAAGTGTGTTTCAGTGGTCAGTTATGTTGTTGATAGACATTTGCGCGAAGCGATGTCATGAGTGAAGAAGTTCGGCCGAGGCCGGAAGTTGGCGTTTGTTGGCAGACAGTTGCAATTTCACGACACACGGAATGCCGGTGCTATCAATTTCAATTTTGCCTTCAAATTCCCGCTCCCCCTCAAATTCGGAATCTCCATTCTCAGGTTTCGTATTTTTGGAAGAAATTCTTCCGAAAAGAATGACACATTCTGATGGCTGAAATTTTGTGCTGGGAGTTACTCCCTTGCCCAGATTCCTTCCATGGCGCTGCAGACGAGAAAGTAGAACGTTGTTAAAGTTCAGTAGTTCTTTGTTGTCGTTGGTGCTGTATACTACTACTAACTGCTAGCTACTGCTGCTGATGATGATGTAATAGTTTAATGTTGTAATAATGTCTTGAATGCAGCTAAAGCCGTCCAGTTACAGTTGATTTCACAATCACATGTATGCCGTGTCACGTCCAACGCGTTTATCCTAGAAGCAAGTGTGACGACTCTGTTGTCCGTCTGTCTGTCCGTCCGTCTGCACTTGTCTGTCTGATTAGTGATACTACTGCTGCTGCTGTGACCACCATTCCAGTGCTGCTACACCATGTTAACGACACATTTCATGACGTCACCATTTTACGTCACAATTAGCAAAGAAAATTTAGCTAACGGTCAGATTTCTTTACATATCTTGAATTCGTATTCTTTCGGCCGCATCTGCTGAAAATTTTATGTAAAATTGTTGTTGTTTGACGCGAGTTATGAAGGGAAGAAAAAGGGTGCCTTTTTATCTGAACATTGTGTTTTAGCAGTACTTTTGAGGTTAAAACTTAAAGGTTATGCAACCCTGTATAAATAGCACATTATAGCAAACCAATTGCAGAGCTATGCGACAGCATCGCGTTTGGTTGGCTCTTCAAAGAACTGTTTTGGTTGGTCACAGCGAATGTCTTTGTTTATGTTATTAATGTTTTCTGTCTGTTTGTCTGTTTCTGCTGCTACTATACTGCTGCTATTGTTATTGAGTTTTGCCTTAAAGGAAGATTTGTTATAAAGAGTTTTAAGTCAAAATTACAGCTGCATTATAGGTTAAAGGGACAGTCACATGTACAATAAATGTAAATGTTTACTTTGAGTAGCTGACAAACTGTTGTTAATGCTATTCATGAGTTGTTATTGTTGTTGTTGATTTCTTTGTTGCTGCTGTCAAGGGTAAAAGTCCCGATTTTCATTTGTTATTTGCAAACTCTCCAATTTTGCTATTGTGACGATACCTAAAGCAAAATATGCTAAGGGTAAATGGTCGAGTGTAGGGTAAAGTGCATTTTGCTGGCATATTCTAGGATAACTTTCATTTTGTTGCGTGATTTGTTTTGTGCATTTTTTCCTGAAATCTAATTTTCAGACGTATCGAAGAATCTGTCACAGGGCCGTAGTGGTAAAAATGTAGAGTACATGTTATCGCGAATATTTTAAAGCACTTTCTTGATGATAAGGTTATTGTTGCATAATAACATGTATGCAGTTTCTGATGTATGTGTTTGCAGGATTATTTGAATTCTTTTTGGTGCGATTTCAACGTTTTAGTGCTTATTGTGTTGCCTCTCTAATACAGGCCTTGCCCATGTCCATCTGTCTGTCTGTCTGTCTCTCTGTCTATACTGCATGGTCTCCGAACTGGAAAACAAGAAGGCCAAAGCCGAAATTGGGGCATGGGTAACTGGTGTGCTCATTTTCAGCTGAAAAGATCAAAGGTACATGTTTGAGGTGTTTGGCCAAACACAGGACCACCATGTTTAGGGTGACGCCACTTTGGACCCCGTAGCGTTCATTTGACAGGCCCCCTGTCCTCCAATAGACAGCATTATCACATTGATGTCTGTCTGGAGGATAACAAGGAAGATTATTAGGACTGCCATTATGTTAATTACATATGCACGCGTATAATGGAGTTCTTACAATTTTTGGTTAAGCTCATTTTTGTGTTTTGTGTTTCTGTAAAGGATAAACTTTCTGTTTGTTGTTTAGTTTAAACTTATGTGTATGTGTGCATTCTGCCTGAAAAGGCCGTCCCCAAAATGACCTATACTGTGTCGGGTTGGATGTTAAACCCTACTCACTCACTCACTCACTGTAGCGTTCATTTTGCACTAATTGTAATGCTGACCAATGAACCTGAAATGCAGCAGTTAGATGCTTTTTGCGACCATAAAATGCAACAAAATGCAAGTGTAGCCATTGGGGGAGCTTACTGCACTCCCCCAGACCTCGTCGTTAATTCTAAGGGACCACTTTGTGGCAGGAAGGGGAAAGGGAAAGGGGAAAGGAAAGTAGGGTAAGGCTTAAGTGTAAGAAAAAGAGAGCAAGGGAAGGGGAAGACTGGGAAGTGGAACGGAGGTTGAGTATGGTGCTCAGTTGGAAGAGGGTCACCAATTGGCTAAGGTTGGCTTTGACGTTGAGTTTGAGGTTGCACAGGTCTAAGCAGATGGCTGCACAATACGTTGGCACTGGGCCGAAGCATTATTTAATAGTTGTGTTCTGTTTTTAACTTTGTATTTGCCGATCGCAATCAAATACGGAGTTGTTTCGTTGATACTTTCCTAATGTTCCAGTTTCTTCTGAGTTTCAAGCATGTGTAATGATGTGTGTGTGTATACAAGGTGTCTGGAGAAATGGCACCGTAATATGGCTACGGCATATCAAGTAATTCGGAAGTCTTGTGAAAATTTACGTATTTATAGTTGAGACATTTTTTTATTCTTTTGTTGGGGAATTTGGTCATTGCATTGCAAAAATGTTCAGAATTGATATCTTCGGATTCGATGTATAATTTGTGCTTTTACATGGCTGTCCTGATAGGTTTTGTCCTTTTTGTGTGTCATTTTTGTCCACCTGTCTGTCTCATGAGGCTTCTAACTCCAAAACAAAAAGGCATAGGGAAAAAAACAAAATTGTTATGAATGTTTCCTAGGGAAGGAGTAACCCGTTTGCCAGTTTTTACGTCAGATCTAGGTATACAGTCGCATGTAATATTACGTTGATACAGTATTAGACTGCGTTCAAACAGTCACGAGTATGTGTACGGGTCCAGGTTTCCGTTTACGGCTCGTAGAAGCTTCACTTGTACAAGTAGAACGTTCATGGTCACTTGTACAAGCACATAACTAAACCCGTGTCAGCCATATTGAATGAAATTGAATCGAAGAAATGCTTCGTCATTAAAACAACAATATTCCACTACAAAGTTACTATTTTTACAAACTGCACTTTTCTAACGATAAACAATTTTACGACGATGTCAGTTCTGACGTCAAATATGCGCCAGTTTTTATAAATTATATTAATGCTATTTACGAGTACTTTACTTTTTATGAGCTGGATAAAAACACGACCTGCACAGAAACTAATCATACGAGTGAAATTTACAGGTAACCCATACTCGTATGTATGTGAACAGCCGCCATTAAAATACACGCAAACTTGTGGTTGCCGGAACTCATACGGGAATCCGTACAGTGCCGGACTCGTACTCGTGTTTATGTGAACGCAGCCTTAGCATACAGTATTTCTGGGTTTGAATTCTCCGGGCTTTAGCTTTTTGTGTGTCGTTTTTTCCAGACACCTTTATATGAGTTCTCTGTCTCTGCTAATCTCGTCCGTAATGTATTTGGTGCCTCGTAAACATTATGCACATCAACGTCTGCCTATCTCTCTGTCTCAATGTATGCCTGGATGTCTGTGTGTGTATATTTGTTTATTTGTAATACAGCTGTCACGTTGTTTCTTGCTGTGAAAAGTTGCGTGAAACTTTTGCAGTAAAGCTTTCTTGACAGCCACATGTTCTGTCCACCGATATTCAATGACTTTTGCAGCTGTTTTTTTTATCCTAAGATTTTTATTACTAATTCTTTTTAATAACTGATGATTTGTTGTTTTTGTTTAAGTGTTTGTTGCTGTGAAATTGTGTAAAATGATTGCTAAACATGTCTAGTTTTGAGCCCATTAGCTAAGGGTTTTCTGCATTTTTTGCACAGATAAACAAACGTTGAATATGCAATCATGCAAATGACATTTAAAGTGGAGATGCAGCGTTTTCATTGATCATACGTTTTTACCGTTTGTTGCGCCGTCGAACTACTTGCAATAGTTTAAGCTCAGCTTTACGGTTTTTGTGCATCTTGCCGGTGTGTTAAGTGCCCTTAACAGTTCTGGTAATCTGGTAATCTGGTAATCTGGTAAGCGTTTGAAGCTCAACACATCTGATTGGGTTGTGATAATGTTTATATCTTCAAAAACATATTTTTAAAAAAAGTCATTGGTTGCGTTGACATCTGGTCATGAACAGAAATCATTTGGAGGAAGGCATGTCAGTAAAAGGGCTGTAATTTGGACAGCAAAACTCGTCTCCTGGGTTTTTCATGCAGTTGTACACAGCCTCTGTTCTTAAGTTATATGTACGTTATTATATGCATAATTATGCATGTAAACAAACTAATTATGCATGTAAATATATCTATGCAGCTGCTGTAAGTAGCACCATTTATACTAGCTGTTTCATGTTTGTTTTATGCGAATATTTAGGTGCATGTGTCACCACTTAAACCTTTCAACTAAATTTGCCCTCTCTTGCTTTGTCTTCTCCGCCGTCCTTTTACTTTTGACTTTTCATTCTGTCCCCCTGTTCCAGGAGGATGTTTACTAAATCTAGCTGGGAGTCTGAGGAAACGCTGTAGACTCCCTCCTCAGTAAGGTCTGGGGCAAAGTAGCCAGTCACTGTCAATTTTGTAATATGTTCTGGGCCTGTATTTTGTAGCAAATTAACAGACATAGCTCTGTAATTTGCTCCTTTCCCTATGAATATCAAAAATTTTCCCATTCTACGATGGCTGACACTTCTTTGGCTATAATCACTAGCCACTCAACTATGCAGCATAAATTAGCATAGAATTATGGGTGTTATTGATGTACACCAGTTTTTTTTATCTAGTTTTTGCTGGTGTATGTTACGGCTGTTTGTGTTTTTTTTGGACACTTTTTGTCTTGTGTTCATAAGAATCACATCATTTGTAATTGTAGAGTGTAGATGTGTTTATAAAACATGTTGCCTCGTCGTGTCCGAAAACGTGTTATAATTTCTGACATATTTCAAGCTGTCGTTATGTAGCTTTTGTGTCACAGCATTTTTCGGTCTTCTAGCAGTTCTTGTGTGCTAACCAAAGACGCAAAGCATCTTAACATTGGTTTCGTTTTGTATAACCAAAGATTTCATGTATGTTCTTAAGAGCTGTAATTCACTACAAATGCATGATGTGGTCTATGCAGAAAGTATCGTTAACCCTGTAAAACATTGCTTTAGACAGAATTTGTATAGTTCATTTTTGCTGACAAAATTTATTCCCATTTTTGTACTGCATGCTACATCTGTTAAACAGTTGTGGAATGAAAAAGCTTTAAGCTAGTTGTCTCGGCTTTCGTTTATTTTTCATTTTGTAAATTCTGTGAATATTTGTTTTCATTTCCTGTTGTCGAGAGTTTTTAACTTTATTTTTGTGTGAGATATTCTCGTCTGTAGTGGAGTGCAATAACAGTTATTCTTCTGATCGAATATTTTGCTTGATGGTGCAGCGCTAATGCTATGTGTGAAATCTAGCCACTGATTGGTCGCTGCATGTTGCATGTGACCCACTGTTTTAACCAATCACGCTTTAAGCACAGAACTGCTTTGCATAGAGACATGGTCGCTATTAATTACTGCTGTACAGTTTGTAGTTGGACTAACTGATGGAAGTTACCGACTTGTTGATTTGGTGCACGATTGTTTCGTCCCATGTTTTTCTTGTTACAATTATGCAGCAGTCCTAAGAGGCTGCAATATGGTAGTTGCTATTCCGTCTGTATGTCAGTCCGTCCAACTGTCTGTCACATACGAACTTCTAACCGGAAAACAAAAATGCGCAGAAAAGCCGAAATTGGTGCAACCGTTGCCCAGGGCAGAAATAACCGATGTGCCGATTTTCAGTTTTAAAGGTCAAAGGTGAAGGTCATATGTCAAAAGTATCCACAAAATGACATCAGTAAACGTCAGTGTTTACTTATCCATGGCACGCCAGGCGCAGTGGTGGCAGTGTAAAAGTGGACTTCTGGTTGAAATTAAAAATAACCGTTGTAGGCTACGTGCATCACAATTTTTCACCAGCATTGGTCTCCCTCGAGCCCTCGGACAAAACAACCCACCCGCTTTCCCTCCCCACTCATCAGGACGGCTGCATAATAAGTCGGCTCTGGGCCGGCGTATTTTTTCTAGTTTGGCGAACACTGTTAATTAGTTCGTTGACGTTGTCGTTCGTTGTCACAACTAATTGCAAGCACATCTGATTGCGAAGGGTAAACGGAAGTTAACCGAACACTCGGTTGTCTGATGACTGATAGGGTTTCATATTGGCGGTCTGCTTTTAGACACTTTGTGTCGCCGACGTTGTTTAAACCAACACTTGTGTGAATAGGACCGTATTAGCGAGTGACAAAACCGCTTTATTGTTATGTTATGTTCATGCTTTATTTGTCACGCCAGTCTAAGCACAAAGCAAGTAGCAAAAGCAGACGACAAATTTAACAAAAATAGTCCACAGTAGCAATTATATACCCCATAGACCAGTTTTACCTCCAACACATCATGCAGGTTTCATCATAAATGTTTAAAGCTAAACACAATTCAGCAATAAACGGCATAAAATAATTGGCACAGATTACTAAGCGAGTGATTCCGAAAAGAATGCTGACACAATTTTTTACGAGTTTTTGGTCAATTTTCCCTGACAAATTTTTCCCCCGACACTTCACAGATTTTGACTGACAGCTGCAAAATTCCAAGACATTTCCGTGTTTTTGAAACGTGTGGCCACCACGGATATTATTTCGGAGAACGTTCAGTCCCAAATTTGGGGAAACAGCGTTCCCCTCGGCTACACCACTGGTGGGGGCCCCGTCACGACGCCATTGTGGCCACACGTGCTTGTAGCAACAGGGCTCATAGTGGGCCATTATGGATCGGTACGGCATACCAGCATTTTTGCCTGAGGAAAAGGCATCCGAGTACGTTACGCAGTTTTCTGAGATTTAGGCAACTGGTCGTGGTTGCTAATGTATGCATCGATCAGTGTCAAAATTAGTGCTAGCTTGTTTATTTGGCAACCGTTACGGTGTCGATTTGCCTTCATTCTTTAAACTGCACTCAATTTGTTCAGCTGATTCTCGGGAAAATAATTATTAAAATTGTTGGCACCAGGTGTCATATTTTTGAGACCAAAATTCTCAAAATTCGATTTCGGCTGTGGCTCCAGCCCTGCCCTGCTGTGGTAATTTCATCACTTCCCAAAATCCACTAGCTAGATTTCAGGGTCCTACTTCTAAGCGGGGGAGGGTAAAGAAGAAGGGTTAGTGAGTGAGTGAGTGAGTGAGTGGGGTTTAACGTCCCACCCGACACAGTATAAGAAGGGAGAGAGGGAACGAAGAAGACGGAAGAGGAGGGGGGAAGACGGAAGGGCAAGGAAGGAAGAGAACTGCAGGGTAGGTAGGGAAAACTGTCATACCCTCATTTATTTTTCTCACTTCGAGTCCTAAGTAGCAAACGTAAAGCAATCGGCCAAAATGGCGTCGTGACGGGGCCCCACCAGTGGTGTAGCCGAGGGGAACGCCGTTTCCCCAAATTTGGGAATGAACGTCGCCATTCTCCGAAATAATATCCATGGTAGCCACACGTTTCAAAAACACGGAAATGTCGTGGAATTCGACAGCTGTCAGTCGAAATTTGTGAAGTGTCGGGGAAAAAATTTTGTCAGGGAAAACTTGACCAAAAACTCATAAAAATTGTGTCAGCATGCTTTTTGGAATCACTTACTTAGTAATCTGTGCCAATTATTTTATGCTGTTTGTTGCTGAATTGTGTTCAGCTGTAAACATTTGCATTTATGTTATACTTATAGGCCTATTTTGGTTAGTACTAGGGTTGTGTTACCCTAGTGTGAAGTTCCAATTGAATGGTTAGGAACTTAGGAGTGTTGCGAAGCATCAGGGAATTTCATAGTGTCCGGACAGTGGTCATTCTGAATATCACGACAAGAGGGAACAGTAGCGTTCCCCCTAGGTAGACCTGCAAAGAAATGAGAACTCTAGCCCCGTCGTTTGGCCACCTGAAAATTTAAAAAATAGGCCTATATACAAAACCCGGAGTTATCAGATGCAGCTTCTGGGGCGGAAAATGCTCTAAAGCGGCCGGGGCTGCGCCTTGGACTCTGCTGGGGAAGCTCTTAAGACGCGGTCTCCCTAATCTCTAGGGGGCCTGAGTACTTCTAAGGGGAGTAGGGGTCGGAAAAAAAAGAGTCGTTACCCCAGATAAAAACTGTAATAGTACACCACCGAGTTTTTACCCAAACTAACGATGCAGGTTTCGTCATTATGCAGCCAATATAGTAACAAACGCAAAGCTACTAGCCGTCGCAAATAAGCACAGAAAAATTCTCGTATACTTCCATTCGCCTCTGTCGCTAAAAAAAACCCGTCCCCAAAATGTTGTTGACCCCTCAAAATGCTAGTGCTGTTTTTGTCTGTTTTCAAAAAGTTTTACTGAAACGTTTTCTTTCGGTTCTTGTGGGTACTATTCGGCGTCACTTTGTTTTGTGAGTTGCTGTGTAATATTACGCGAAATGTCATAACTAAGAATTATTTTAAAAGAGTAAGAAATTCTCGCCGTTCATACTTTTTCGCGAAGCTGCAATCGGAAGCACTGGAATTTCGTAGGATTAACCACAATCATAAATAATCACAAATAATATAGTGGTCTAAAATTGTTTTTCATCCAATTTCTCACAAATAAAGTGACTACCTGAGTGTAGTCTACAGTAACTAAGCAAAAATGGCGATTTTTGACAACGCTACATAGGACCTATGTGAACAGCTAAGTCTTGAGTCTAGAAGCTTCTATTGAGACTTACTAGATTTGGAGTTTTCTGAGTTTAAGTCGGGTTTCAAGTTATTAGAATGAACACTGGCAGAAACTGTCCATGTCAAAAAAATCTAGACGTTTGCAAATGCATCCGTTTAGAAGTTGTAGACATTTAGGCCTAATTGTAATAAAAGCTCCACCATTAGCGGCACAAGAAACTCAAATTAGATTAACACGCAACAGCAGCAAAAATACCGCTTTACAGAAAATGGTAAAATAGTTATGCCCTCTGTATTATTCGTTGCCAAATCGTTATAGGTACGCTTGGCAGTAGAGATCCGAAAGGTTAAAACCAAAGTCAAAACAGTAGGGGTGGCTGTGTTGGTCCGGTGTCGTGGGAAATTTGTCGCACCTGGAAAATTCTTCCCACCTCCATATTGTCAAAATGTAACTAACCCTAACCCTAACCTCAACCCTAGCCCTAATCCTAACTCTAATCTTAACCCTACTCCTAACCCTAACCCTAAATTTAACCCTATCCTTAATCTTAACCCTAACCCGTACTGCTGCGTGTGGGAATAATTTTCCGATGCGACGAATTTTCCACTAGGCCTACACCGGACAATCGATGCACCGACTTAACGCTTAGATTATTTCGAATTCAACAGTAGAGAGATGTACTCTACCAGCTATATGTACGCTGACAAACGATAACGCTAACCGGTCCTACGTCCTGGTGGCACGTTTCGCAGCAGAGATGAGGATCAGGTAATTAACTGAAAACATGCAGAAACGGAACGAAAAGTCACCGGCAGCAAAAAGCACTAAGCTTACTGCAGGCTAAACATTTCATGCAGATTGCCAATTGGACCAAGCACCATCACCATGAACTGCTCGTAGGCTGACTGATGATGTGTCGCTGTCAGCTGCTCATTTGCCAGTCTCTGCATCACAACATCTGATCATCATCATCATCATCATCGTCATCATGTAGGCTTACGTAGAGCGTGGCCACTTAACAGGAAAACCTGGAAAAGTCAGCGAATTTCAAAGTGATCAGCGAAAACTCAAAAAAACGAAAAAAAAGTCAGCGAGAACTGGAAATAGGATTAATGAAAATAGCCTATGAACATCAGGCTCGTATTTCTAGCATGAACGCTCCCCGTAAAAAATTCGGCGGAGACAACAAAAAATGTATAGCTGGAATCACAGATGTTAGGCCCTAAGTTCTCGCGGCCAAAGTGGTTTTGAGACGAGGCCAAAATCGCGTCATCGGCTTCATTCTCGGCGTTGAAACCATGGCCTCGGCATCGCCATCGGCCTTAAGCTTTTAACCTCGGTCTGGCCTTGGTCGTAGTATTTGGGCCGTAGCTTACAATGTCATTCTCACTTACTATAGCTCTACCTTTGAGCTTGGTCTTGGCCGCGGCCTTGAACACTGTTGGCCGTGGCTTCGGTCTCAGCCTCGCAATTCTTGCCTTGGCCTCGACCTTATGATCTCGTCCTCGGCTTAGGCAGTTTGGCTTCGTTTGACATGACTGCATGGTTACAATAGCATGGGGTCGATCATGACGTCACGCTCCGAGAACGGAGAGGGAGTTCACATTATTATGACGACGTGGTGACGAGGAACGGGGGGAGATTAAAGCTATTGTGACGTTGCACACTCACATCTGCGGGAAGGCACAATGGACAGCCAAATTCACGTCGCCAACTCGCCGTATGTTACAGGATGAGTACGCGTAAAACATTTCGGAACATGTTCGGTGCTTAATTTCACACGACTTCATGCATCAAGTTGACAGTAGATAACTCTGATGACAAATATCTATTCTATAAAATAGGGATGTTTCAGTTTGGACTGCGATTGGCTGTGACGTCATAAAGACGTCACGACGGTGATGCATTATCAGCATCATTATAGCTAGCGAGCGGCTACGCTGCAGCGCTGTGGACGTATCGAGGTCGCAGGCCAAGTTGAGGCCCAAAGGGCCGAAAATAAAGGCCGCAGGCCGAAATCAAGGCCGCAGGCCAAGTTTAGGCTTAAAGGGCCGAAAATAAAGCCCGCAGGCCGATAATAAGGCAAAGATCAAACGGACAGGGAGCGTAGAGACCTGTCAGCTTGTAATATTTAGGCTATGTATCATATTTACACTGTGTCCGGCAAAAAAACTGACCACTAGACATCGCACAATAGAAATGTCAAATCAGAACGAATTTGAACAAAGTTGCATACACCAAATTCTCAATAAATTTCTGAAGCAAATTTCGTTGAAAAACATTATTTCTTACCAAAATTATCAAATGTTGAATATTGATAACGAAATATATTTTCTAGCAATATGGCGTTACATACAGCAGTCGCTCAAGTGACGTTTGTTGACGCAATCGAAAATAATGTAGGCCTAAACAATCACAAAATAATGTTTTCTGCAAATGATATCGTGTTTTAATTAAACTGTTGAGACAATAAAAAATATGGTGCTAAAAGTTTATCGCAGAATTTCCCAGCAAGCCGTGGACACTGTCAGAATAAAATAAACGGTTGCCTAATACTGAACACTTCACGTTTTGAGGCGACCTCACAAAAGCTGCTGTAACTATTGTCTGCGTAGATAGATTTTACTGAAATTTGGCAATTTGATTGCCTATAAATGAGGTATTGTTGATGTAAAATTTTGCCAGAATCAGATGTTGTTTGTTAAAGTTACGCAAATGTACACAGGAGTTTACTTATGTAACACCATATTGGTAACGGAAATATTTTGTAATGGATATTCAACAATTAATAATTTTGGTAAAAATAATATTTTAAAGAAATTTGGCAGTCGCTTCAGAAATTTATTGGGGATGAAGTGTGCTAAACTTCATTCACATTTGTTCAGATTTGACATTTTTATTGCATGATGTCTAGGGGGGTCAGTTTTTTTTTACCGGACACAGTGTAGATACGCTGAAACTCATCTCTGTATAGACTGCACTACATGCTGCTGGGGAGAGGTAGACGTTTGTGACGTCATATTAATGATGTGGGTCCGGAGTAGTGTGACGAAAATAATGTGACGAATTGGTTGGTTAATATTTTCTTGAAATCGCGTGGCGTCATTTATGGACGCCCTCAGTTCAGGTAGTTAAGACTCTGTTGCCAATGGCCATGTGACCGATGTAGTCATAGGCGGATAGACCTATTACGAACATTATTCTTTATGATCATTTTTACTTTTTTTCTTTTTAAAAATTATTTTATTGTTAAACTGCTACCAGTAATGGTAAATAGGAAGGATTTTCATGAACTTACGTCTGACGAAGACTCTGACTTCAGCGATGCAGATGGCCTGTATGCGTCTGAACTGCCTGTGAATAACGACGTAGCGGTAAGTGTCGCCCGATGGCGGGAAGTTGACGGACGCTTCGCCAGATGGCGGCAGCGTGGCGTCGTACTGCACGTAACGGTACTGCTTGTAGACCGGAGGCGTACTCGCAGGGTCCTCGTTAGTCAGACCGACCACGAAGTAGCTCATGCGCCGCTTCGCTATAACACAACGTCTGCACTCGCTAAGTATGGTTTCTGTTCGGCTATAAGGATTTCTTAGAGGTCAGAGGTTGTGGCTAGACCTGCGAGTCGGGTTGAACAAGTCGACTTGAGTGGACTTGGGCCTTCCAAGTTGTATCAAGTCGGTCTGTAGTAGCGTCACCATCGAAATTTTCTGGCGCCGTTGGTCTCATAATTTACAAGTCATTTCAAGTCGACCTGACAAATAATCTTGGACCTAGCAGCAGGCCAGTCGAGAGGGTGGGGTAAGTGGGTAAGTTACCCCGGGCCCCGCGACGTTTGGGGGCCCGCCGGCGCTTAAAGGTATAAAGTACACCAGAATGCGCAATTTTAAAAACTTCAAATTTTTCCCCAAAGGGGCCCCGTGAGAATGTTTCCCTGAATCTCGCTGTGGTTCTCGGCGTCTCTGCATTATGACACAATAGGCGTATTTGCACACGTTAGATGTTAGCGCTCTGCAGCAGCAATAGGCCTAGTAGGCTAATAGTTTGGTGCGAGTAGATCTATGCCTTTTGTTTCGAAAGCAAAACGTTTCATACACCGAGACTTCAGTCTCAAAACCAAGAACTGAAACATGGCTTTCGTTTTAGAATCAAAACCAAGTACAAAACCTTTTCACAGGATTTCGACCTAGACAGAATCTTGCTTCAAATCTGAGACCAAAACATTTGTTTCAACATTAAAACCAACAACAAAACTTTTGCCTTAATTTTAGGATCAAGACCATGAACAAGACTGTTGTCTCCAAATCAAAAACTGTACAGAGACTTTGTCTCAAAACCTAGACCAAGACTAAAGTCTCAAGATCAAGAGCAAGATTAAGACATTTTCCTAATAAAAAGACGAAAAAAACTTTTCAACATTGAGACCGAGATTAAGACTTTGACTTTTGTCTCAAGAGACTATTTGTTTTGGGGGAGACACGCGGACGCTAAGACAATAGACTCTTAAGGAGTACTAAGACTTAGATGACGTAGGCTTATAGGTTTCAAAACTGTCTACTGCCTATGGTGAAACGTACTTACTTCATGACCGTGATTGACGGCGTCTTCTGCCTAGACGCATGTGCGGTATACAAATCCCGGGACGCTATCAGTTGTCACGCATATAAGTGGAGTGAGATTATAATTACAATATGGACACTTATAACACTCCTGGCACTACACGGTGTTTCACAAAAAGACCCCTTTTCGTCTTGAACAAGATAATGTTCATATGAACACGGAGTCTGTCCAATGCACTTCGACAGTTTACAGTATATGTCCGTATAAATATAATCTATTAGCTGTTTAGACCGGTAGAAAACATCAAACAGTTTAATTTCAAATTGTACAGCAGCAATGATCTATTCGTCACCAGCGCTTTACTATAAAAAGGTCCATCGTCACCGTGCGTCTATCTTGCACCGTTACGGAGATATGGCGCCTCAAATATTGGACGCACAGACGTGGACACGGAAAGAAAGACGGAAAAAGGAAAAGAGAAAGAGGAAGGGGAGGAGAAGGGAAGGGAAAAGAAAAGTGAAAGGGAAAAAGGAAAGGAAAAGTGAAGGAGAAAAGAAATGAAAGGTGAAGGGAAGAAAAAGGGAAATGGAAAAAGAAAGGGAAAGAAAAAAGGGAAAGGGAAAGGAAAAAGAAAAAGAGGAAGAGGAAACAGTAAGGGAAAGGAAAAGTGGAAGGAAAAGGAAAAGGGGGTGGAAAAGGGAAAAGGAAAGAAAAAGGGAAAGGAAAAAAATAGAAAAGGGGAAAGGGGAAGGGAAAGGAGAAGGGAAAGGGTAAGGAAAAGTGGAAGGAGAAAAAGAAGGGAAAGGGGTAGGGAAAGGGAAAGTGGAAGGAAAATAGCTTATGAAAAGTAGGACGCACGGACGGACGGACGGACGGACGCACGCACAGATACTCAGGTGATTTTATACTCTGTCCAATGCTATGCATAGCATTGGACAGACAAAAAAAACAAAAAAGGGTCCTTTTTATGAAACACCGTGTATACTGAGATGGAAGGACTAAGTAAGTCGTGAAATGAGAAAATAATAAGCGGCTGACTAACCGAGTCTGCGGTGATTGTCGTTGACAACGGTGACCGTGGCTACATCGATCGGTTCCAGTAGGTCGAGAGCCCACCACGGTTCTGTAGACATCGCGCGCGTACAGGCAGATGTCAGCGGGTCGTTGTCAGTAGCCTTAGCAGCGACCTTCCTACGGTAAGTGTTGATCTGCAGCGCGTTGCCACGCAGCGCCGCGTTCACTGCATTATATCAAACACACACAACTGATTTTTCGGGATCCGCGGTGGTTAAGAAATTTGTATCCCGCTATTATGAATCGATCCCGTCTTCGGGATGAGGCTTACAGATTGGTGATTAGACTATTTAGTGGGTATTCCTATAGTAGCTTTACCAGACTTATTCCATGCACAGAATGCACGATAGGAAAAATAAGTATGCCGGTGAAACTTGGCAGTATGTGGCAGTGTTCGCAGCACGAGTGGTGCATGCGTCACGGCGTAATAGCTATACCAATACTCCGGGGTCTCTTATTCCGACACAAAATGTGTCGTAGGAAATGGCGAGCGTGTAACAGGAATTCGCCTTATGAATGTGCGGTAGCATTTTTAGCAATAAAGATTAACTGCATAATTAATGTGAAGTACTGTTAAATTCTGAGTCAAATACTGAGGAAAATATGCAAAATTGTTGCCTCCAGATGAAAAAAGCCTGAATGGATAGAAATTAAGAGGAAGTGTGCAGTAGGAACTTTTAAACATTCTAGGCTCTACAGTTTTCCCGTAAGCGGTCAAAATGCGTCACCCATACTACTTTTGCGGTGAAATATTTGCTCCAAATATTTACACTGTGCAGACGACAAAGCTGAAATCAGACTAACAGCCGCAGTTGAATCCGTCTCCGAAGTACGGGTCGTTGCAGGTGCAGGTGAAACTTCCGGGCTGATTATCACACGCAGCGTTCTCATCACAGCCTCCGTTGCCAGTGGCACACTCGTCTACGTCTGATGATAACAACATGTCACCGCGCAGTATTTGTGGTCACTCGTCAGCTTAATTATTCGCCAAAGTAGGACATACAGATAGCAACATGCACATTGAACATACAGTAGCGTCGTCGCTAAATGTTGGGCTGTCGGAAAATCGTCAGAAAATTCTCCTGTTGTTGTTGAAAACTTTTGGTTTAGAAATGCAAAGCCTGATGCTGAAATCCTCTTGCTTATTTCGGGGAAATTTTGAAAGGGAAGCGAACGAAATTGCACCTCTGAGCATCACTAATCTCGTCTGTCAGAAATTTGCGCCCTCTGTCAGAAAATTGCAAAGTCTTCTTCCCTGTTTACTTTTTCACCCCTCGACGCCATTGTCGATAATGCGACAGAAACAACTAAGTAGAAATTGCGCTTGGAGTTGTTCCAAATGAAATTAACATAAACAATGAGTACAAGCAGTGAGAAACAAACCGTACATGAGCTTACTGTGCGACGGAATAAGGGAGAATTTCGCAGAACGTTTGAACTTTTGATACAGAAGCAAAACCGATTCGGTTTGCAGCGAAGCAATTATAGAGATTAATGACACGTCTAAATAAAATGAAATCTGGTAATAATTAGCCTCCTAAACGAACGCTTGAAAGTCCGTTATAGCTAGGAAACCACCGTAGTCCCGCAGAGTTGCAGTGAATAAATGCCAAAATATAAGTCAAATTTGGTGGAAACCAAATACAGTAGGTTTGGCATCAACACCACAAATAACACCCGTCATTGTAGCACTGTCACCTGAAAATTACATCCAGAAAGTATAGGCCTAAATTAGCGTACACAGACCCTATACGAACCGGTGCAAGTGAATCCGTCGCCATCATATCCATCGTTACAGCTGCATGTGAACGCTCCCTGAGTGTTAGTACAACTGGCTACAGCCGCACATCCACCATTGTCCACTGAGCACTCGTCGATATCTGCAGTGTTAAAACACAGTGTAGTGCATTTCACAAGCCAGTGTAGCAACCGTATTAAGGTGAGGTGGGCAGATTTAAAGCCGCTTACGTCAGGTTTTTTCGCGATGATGCTTGCCGAAAATTACTCAGATCGGCCAATGTTTTACGGAATTAGTCCTAAAGTAACTCCGGCACAGTTTTTTTTTGTTTTGTGGGGGAGACACGCGGCGTATATGTGCCAAGGTTAAAACGGTGACCAATTTGCAAGATTACTAATAATTTAGAACATGACAACCGCATAATTTGCCTCACTAATCTAAATGTACGACAACAGGCAGTGCCGGATTAGCAAATGCTGATAAGCTCTACGGTTCAAACGGTTTCATTCCCAGCCAAGCAGGCCCATACGTGGTTTACCTACCCTGAAGCGATAGAAGGCTGAGTTAACCTTGGTCGTTAGTTGTACACGTTTTCTATACCCGGACGGTTTACCCGTCTGCAAAAGTCATCCATGTTAGTAGTAACCATCTGCGAGCGACACGGCTAGAAATCAAACTCACGACCATTTTGTTTCTAAGTTCAGCGTATACTAACGGTGGCATTAGGCTCCAGGAAAAAACGGAGACAAAAGGAAGCAAGACATAAGAAAAAAATGAGAAAAAGAAAAAGAAATGAAAAACTTCTTTCAAATTTTCAGGGAGACAGTCGACAAAAGTGACAAATACACAGTATTTTCAAACGTGGAGAAATAATCATTCTACAAACCGGTGCAAGTGAATCCGTCTCCATCATATCCATCATTACAGCTGCATGTAAACGCTCCCTGAGTGTTAGTACAACTGGCTACAGCCGCACAGCCGCCATTGTCCACAGCGCATTCGTCGATATCTGCACGTGTAAAAATAACTAAATAAATGACAAAATAAACAAATAAACAAACATATAAATAGTAGTAGTTCTTACGCTTATAGTACAGTATATATGACTGTTCAACGTCTAACCGTAATTGCTTATCGGGCACAACACTCAACTGAGACGGCGGTCCTCAAAGTCCTGTCGGACATTTTGACTGCCGCTGATCGCGGCGACCTCTGGATGATAACACTGCTCGACGTGTCTGCCACATTCGATACTGTTGATCACCCGATCTTACTGCGTCGTTTGATGACTTCCCACGGCGTCAACGGTGGCGTTCACACGTGGATCAGTTCGTACCTCGCCAACCGCACTCAGTACGTCTTTTTCTTTGGCAATTCCGGCTTTCTCTTGCAGCCTCTTAATTCCCACTGTATTTCTCGATAGAGTGTTCCGGTGTCTTCCATTTTAGTACATGTCCCATTTATTTTCCTTTTTTCTTTAATGATATGCTCCAATTTCCGCAACGCGTTTTTCTTTCTGATGTTTTCATTTTTCATTTTTAACTTTGTCTTTCCATGTTATCGTCAACAGTCATTGTTGTAACTTGTGATGAGCAGCTTCCAATTTCTTCATCTCTGACTGGTGGTGGCCATAGCCTAACTCTGCGCAGTAAGCTTACACTGGCGTTCAGCTAAACAACAAGTTTGCAACAGATCAATGTAAGTGACGTTTGCGCATGTCATATTGTAGTTTGCAGCAATACTCCAATACAAAAAGCGTGGAGTTTATGCTGATTTACCGTCGCAGTCTGTGCCGTCTCCGTCATATCCGTCGTTACATGTGCAGGTGAATCCTCCGGCGAAGTTGCTGCAGCTGGCGTCGGCGCTACATCCTGCACTGCCATCGGCACACTCGTCCACGTCTGCAACAACGGAGTTCAGTACTGAATTACGCCTCTACAGACGTTTACAGTTTACACTATAGCCCGTAAGCCGCTACTCATTTCCCGTATCGCTAAGGGTTGGAGGCCGAGTTGGCCTGAGCACACAGTAGGTTCCTCGCAAATGACATTTGAACAAAGAAAAGGAGCTGCAAGTCTTGTGGACTTTAACGATTGTAGCACATTTACTGTCTTACCGTTAACATTACTAAGACTATTATATCTACTTTACGTACTTTTCGCGATGCGTTCCTAACCGTACGTGTAATCAGCCAGATATCTCCGTGAAAAGTCATTCGACCCACGTCATATTTGGTCAGAGAGCAGCCTATGGGTTTTCAAAATTGTTTGATAATGCGCAGTAAGTTACGTAGGCCTACACACACTACAGACTAGATTGATCACAATTTAACATGTTTTCTTGTGCAGCAAAGCAAAAGTGCATAGATCAGTCTTTACCTGTGCAGGTAAAGCCATCTCCCTGGTATCCATCCGTACAGCTGCATGTGAAGCTGCCCACAGAGTTAGTGCACGTCGCTTCAGCGTTACATCCTCCATTGTTCACAGCACACTCGTCGATATCTGTAGTGACAGCGCAAACAAAATTTAACCACTGTTTACAGTCAGCAGTGTAAAGTTTAATTCAATTTCGGTACTATTTTAGAGTACATTTGTAAGGTTGTGTGCTAGCTAAATTGGGTCTAACTCTCGCTGGCTCAATGCGCCACAAAAGGTTCCAAAATTGTCTCACACAACGAACTTATAAACAGCTACCAATGCGGAATTTTCTGTCCTTTTATCTCCTTTTTCCTTTTTTCATTTTTTTTTGGTCTCAATAGTTTTAGTTTTCGCCTTACAGTATATTTTGTTTGCTTCTTATGTACACAAACACTACGAATACGTACTTCCAAAGATTTTTTGCGTCCATAAACACGGTGTATAAACTACGTCGAAATACCTGTGCATGTTTGACCGTCTCCATCATAGCCGCTATTGCAGCTACACGTGAAGCTACCAGGGACGTTAGTACACGTGGCGTCAGCGCTACATCCTGCGCTGCCATCAGCACACTCGTCGATATCTGCAGCGGCACAGACCAACTGCGATGAGGGCTTACATCATACGTTTGCCAAAAAATCATGATGGTTTTTTACAAAACAGACTACAACGCACTAGGCCTACTCCAAAGCACTATGACGCGGAGGTGGTAATTTGTTTGGTTCGTTTGTTTTTGTTACGTTTTCGTAGAGCTAAAACACACACATAGGTCTACACACTTGGTCGTCGGCGGTCGGTTTTTGTAGCCCACACTGACGTTAATTTGATCGCGTTCGAGCGTACCCGTAAAGTTATCAACTGTTATACCATGACTAAAGACATAGTGCTAGAGATAAGCAGTAGCACGATTGCGAAAATTAAAATAAATCTACGTCTCATCACGGTTTGCAACAAGTCATATAACACTCCCATCCTGAAACTTATTTATTTGCTGACGGTGATCGACAGTGTGTTGCGTTATGCGTGAGACCCGCATGTGATGACGGACTTGAGATACGTTTTAATTGTCACGTTCGACTGGAGTGAGACTATAAGCGGTTATAACACTACAAAATATGTGGCGAGACCGTCAGAGACAGAATGACAAAGTAGGTCATGAAATAATCGCGAAAAACTATACCTTCGCAGGTGTTTGCGCCGTCTCTGGCGTGTCCTGCGCGACACTCGCAAGTGAAGCTGCCGACGCTGTTAACGCAGTCCGAGTTATCATCACAGCCGCCATTGTTAGTTGCACATTCGTCAATGTCTACGTATAGTCACATCCACAAGCACCAAGTTATGAACAGAAACCACTAAAATTTTACTGTCAACGACGGCAAGGACTTCGCTCAGTTCAACAGCAAACGCGAAAAGCGTTCCTTCGTGATGTTAGTGCAATACTTTGTTGAGAAAATTTTAACATCAAGGAACGAAACTATAGGGACTTGTTATCAATAAAATTACAAGCACGTGTCTGGTTCATAATAAGTTCTTGATGTTTGATGTGCAGTAATTGCAATACAAATAGGTCACAGATAAACAAGTAGATATTGAGATTGTTTGATATGGCATGCAGTACTAAGGTTTCTGTGGTATTGCTGATAAACGGAATAAAAATAATTACTCTGGAAAGTTGGGCACTAGGACAATCAAAAAGTCTTTTATTCGGTCATTTTTGCCAGCTGTATAATTCTTGTCTCTAACTTCTCTATTCTTTTGCTCATACTTCTTGCTTTTGACGTCACGTGGCATTTGTAGGCATTTTGGTACCAGTGTTCATTTGCTTTGACTACGATATAGACAGTGTCTTATCACAATGAACGAATATGAGACACGGCTAGTTATTGTTCGTGGCTACATGATCAAGGACATGTTGAATATATCTAGTACTAACCTGCGCATGTAATTCCATCTCCGTCATATCCTGCGTTACAGCTACATTCGAAGCTACCCGCCGTGTTGCTGCAGCTGGCGTCGGCGCTACATCCTCCGTTGTTTGACGCACACTCGTCGATGTCTGCAGAATATACAGAAAACATTATACTGTGATGTGCACTTACATTGTAGTTTTAGAAAAGCTAAATCTCATAAGTTACAGAGGACTATATCAGAGTCATCTAAATTGTTCGATAAATTAATGTCAATGCACGCACGAATTTAAAAAAAAAGCATCAATAGAAATAAAACAAATAGCAAAATATCAGCAAAGTCAGAATCCAACGATTTTCTACGTAATGCCCAAGAACAGTTGCGTTTGTGCAAAGTATGCTATTAACATCCATATTATGACAAAGTAATAACCTGTACAAGTGAACCCATCTCCTTCATAACCGGTAGGACAAGTACAGTCGAATCCACCCGGGTTGTTAGTGCATGTGGCCCCGGCATGACATCCTCCGTTGTTGGTAGCACACTCGTCGATATCTACGCATGTAATATCACATGTCAACAATACTTTCCTCTCAGGTTCAAGTGGTTTCATGTACCGGGGCCCACAAACTTACGAAAATTTCGAGCTAAACAACACAGTGCATTATAACAAATAATAAAGCCTAAAATGAAACAAACGTGTTTTCTCTTGCCGTCCGACCCTAGAAAAAAACCCTGCGTCTTTAAACTGTTTATTGGAACTTTAAAATATCGGTGCAGTTTCAACTATGCTTTCGACCTTTTTTGTGAAAAGCACTGCTTGCACATAGGCCTAGTCTGAAATGTTGCAGTAACTTTGCTTAAGTTCTCTTGAATACTATTTAATGTGTCAGTTTTTAAATGAGTTGTTCGGTAATATTACATGGCACTTCATGACAAAAATACATAATATAAAAAAAATTTTCCGTCGTTATCCGTCGCTAGTTTTTTGCAAGCTGCAACCAAAAGGACAAAGTTTTTGAGGCTTAAGCCTAAATATTCAAAAACTAGCAACAACTTGCATAAACTTTTTGCCAAAAACGATGGTTCACTGCAGGAAAGGTCATCTGAGAACACAAAAATCAATAATTTTTGCGGCTAAAGCATAGATTCACTGGGGGAGCTTACAGTGTTTTCCAGGGCCCGTAGAGCTAGCTGGAAAGACTCGTTTACCTCTCTCTAAAATTCCACCGGGTTTCAAGCTTATACTGTTTGGGTTTTGCAACTGTGTGCATTAAACTGCTGTTGAACCGTAACCCCTCCAAAGCTTTGGTATGTTAGTGCTAAATAATTTGCTTCGCACACAATTTTCCAGTTTTAATTCCTAAGCCAATAAAATACTTTTCAAATGCCCATCCAAAATTTGCGACCAAGAAAGATAATAATCGACAGATCGATCGCATAAAACTTTAAAAATACAAAAATAGTTTAAATATGTTTAGACATGTGTAGGCTGACTACAAACCGGTGCAAGTGAATCCGTCGCCATCATATCCATCGTTACAGCTGCATGTGAACGCTCCTCGAGTGTTAGTACAACTGGCTACAGCCGCACATCCACCATTGTCCACAGCACACTCGTCGATATCTGCAGCATAACAATAACTATGTAAATAAAACACAAAATAAACAGATAAACAAATAAGCTTATAAATAAGAATGTTCTACTGCTTGTAGTACGTTGTAAAGCATTGTTTAACAAATTCACAACAAACAACAGTAAGTGTCGTGCCTGTCGTATATATAAATAGGCTTAATGCACCAATTCTCCGATCCGATCTGACGCAGAAAGCGTAGAGTTTACGTCGACTTACCGTCGCATGTTGTGCCGTCTCCGTCATATCCGTCATTACAAGTGCAGGTGAATCCTCCGGCGAAGTTGCTGCAGCTGGCGTCAGCGCTACATCCGGCACTGCCATCAGCACACTCGTCCACATCTGCCAATCACATACACGTAGTCATCGAAGCCGTACCTATATGAGTGAAGGCTTATTATATAGTATTGCCATATATAGGCTATAGTATTGCCTGCATGAGTCAAGCTCGAGCCTAGAATCGCTTTACAATCTCGAAGGTGGCAGCAAATCAGCATGAGCTAGTAATATCGCAGCGCACTCTGCGGCCATCCATTGTCTGCAATTGAAGCCGCAGTTTGAAGCCAGCAGACTTACCACCACCACAATCAGTCACACTAAGATTTCACTTTGTAGCTCGTAAAGTAAGTAAGTAAGTAAGTAAAGTAAGTAAAATGTAAATTTATATAGCGCATATTGTTAAAATTAACCTCTAATGCGCTTGTCACACTAGTACTGACTGAACAAGATTGTGTTAAAGAACTGTTTGAAACCGTCAATGTCACACAACTCATTTTGCATACCGCTAATGGTAAGAGGCTGAGTTTACTTGAGCAGTCTGTTGGCATTATCGACTTGCGTTCAAATGACCGACAACGAGATTAAAACCGACTCCTCAAAGTTTCAAGTCCCGTGAACTTTATCAGTGTACTTTAAGAACTTGTAATATCTTATCACTAGTATTAGCAGCAAGATTATATTTATATTGCATCTCGCGCTACGTTTATAACGTAAAGACAAACCTGGGCAGCCTATTATGACATCTCTCAGTAACAGATCAATCAATCCATTAAGTGACTTAATTGATAACAATCTGACACATTTTGTGTAAAGAAACACAGGCAAGCTTTGACCGATCGTTACCTGTGCAGGTAAAGCCATCTCCCTGGTATCCATCCGTACAGCTACACGTGAAGCTGCCCACAGAGTTAGTGCACGTCGCTTCAGCGTTACATCCTCCATTGTT
>Ga0209367_1001397_pt1 | contig 29539 bp, 23 predicted proteins | sample WorMetLIZISLAND2_FD_187412 | JGI IMG/M metagenome (GOLD analysis project Ga0209367, IMG submission 187412) | Marine gutless worms symbiont microbial communities from Max Planck institute for Marine Microbiology, Germany - Olavius geniculatus... ...
GTCTGCCAGTTCGCTACTGTCTCTTTTCTTCTTCAAGATTCTCTTTTCTTGAACTAGACTTAGTGTCTCTGGTGTAATCCATTTCTTAGTTATCATCTCTCTCTGTCACATGGGTGGATCAGCCAAAAACGGTGCAAGCTAGAGTCACCAAATCTTCACTGTCGGCTCCCTGGAAGACTTTAGTTTCAAGATCCGTAAAGCTTTTCCAAAAATTTGATAGGGGTCACTCCGAGCAAGGGTGCTAAATGAGAGGGGGTAGGAAAAATTTGTGATTTTTGGCCAATAAGTCCCTGTATCTCAGAAACGGTGCGAGATAGGGCCTAGGTTGCTATTAATCACTAATAGGAACTAGGAAGTCGTACAAGGGCTTTTGATTGTCACCAAGAGCAATGACCTTGGATAACCCTGAACATTAAAATAGGCGTTTTATGGATTTTTTGGCGATTTTGGGCTGCGAGACACATTTCAAGAGCAAATTTCGCCAAGGTCACTACAGATAGACCATGACAAGCTTCATATCTAATTTTCAGCATTGAACACAGATTTCAACGGTCCATGTCTTGACCATCTAGGTTCAAGGAAACCTGCACACGAGGGTATCAAAGAGCAGTACCCCTTAAAAGTCGTTATATGACCGTTGTTGGCCAGTCTAACGTGAAAATGGTTGCAGATAGGCATGGATATGCTGCCTATCACAACAAGCCCTAGTGACGAGCTTTTTAGTCACATCAACGTCGCTGACTTTGAAAGACCCTGAACTCCAAAGTAAGGAGTTTAATTGTTTTTTGCAATCTTTGGCTGCACCGCACACTTCAAGAGTGAATTGCAACGAAATGGCTGGAGATAGACTAAAGCAATTTGCGAACAGGAACTGCTATAGGCTTTCACGTGTCTCGTGATCGTTAGCTCAAATTTCTTGTAACAGTAGGTTAGACTGAATCCAAGAAATCTCTCTCAGAAGATTTGTGGTGATTCTATGTACACTGAGTGTTTTTCGCGACGTCATGAAATGGAAATGATTATTCCTGCATAAAGAAGTAAAATATTCTTGTAAAAACTTAAGTTAGTAATAGGTTATAGCACAGTGATAGGCCTTGAGATGAACAGAAATTGATAAATTTTGGAATCAAGGAATTCTGTTTGTCAGTCATCGGTGCTATTGATGTTGTTCTATGATGGGCAAAATTCTACTCCAACAAGCACCAAAATTTAGCCAGAAACAGCTGATTAAACTTACGAAAATAGGTCAGAGTTAACATTTTCATATGATCGTGAAGAAAACTAGCACAATAATTATCAAAAGTTGACAAAAGATTGAGGTTACTCAAGATTAAAGGTCAAAAACAATGGTCATTAATTAATCAAAACAGAATAACTTTTGGATGGAATTACTTGACAGAACTTGATAGTGTTGTATATTTTATCAAATAGTTAGTGTTTGGATTTTTACACTTTTGATAGTAAATGCTAGAAAAATACGCATGTGAGTTTTTGTCTCTCTTTGTGTTCATTACTTTTACGTATAACTTTTGTATTTTGTGTTGTGTTAATATTAGGACATGATGTGGATGACAAAGGACAGTTCTGCAGCAGAAAGCGCGGACAGCAGAATCATTCCTTTAAAGTCGATCTCAACAAATATGCTCATAGTAAGCTGATGTGAACTGATACTAGCTCTTGAAACCTGGCAGACAGAAACTAAAAATCAGAATTGAAAATGAAAACTACGATTAGGTGCATGATAATTCGAGAAACAATCTACTAATGTCACTGATGGCAGGGTGAAACAAAAAGAGTTTGTTGTTGAAAATTTGGCTCACATGGAATAACGTAAACTGGGAGTAATTTGCCATGCAGTGACTTCATGAACATGTATTTTTGGTATTTTTTTAGTTGAAGTGCTAATGATTTAGTGAATTTGAAAAGCTTGCATCATTTTAGTCATTTCTGGTTATTCAGGGCTGGGTTGGGGATCAGGTATATGGTATATAGTCACATGAATGTATTAGATTTTTCTTGGAAACTCTTTGTGAGGTGCTTAGCTTAACCACTGATGACATGGGAAATATGCTAGTTAACAAAAATGTGTGTACATATGTGTATTTTGCTGTTTAGTGCAGTGAGGCACATGCTAAGTTAAGATTGTGCATCTAGATGGTTGAAATGTTGAAATATGTTGTTTCGATGATGACAAAATTAAATTAACTGATGCATCTTATCTAATGAACCCACTGTTATGTTTAGCCTTATGTCAGATTAATTTGACAGTGACAAATTAAGACATAAAAATGTTTACACTGGTGTCTGTTTTGTGGTTTCAGATGCAGCTTTTTGTCCAAGAACTGACTGCTTCCCATTCGTGACAGATTTTTACAGTGACTCTATGCATTTGTCTGTTTTGTTCGCTTGAAACTGTTGCATCACATTTGTGTATATTATTGTTAGGTTGCATTTTGTGTCATATTAATTGTGCTAAGGTTGTGTTTCTTGCCATTTTTGTGGCATATGGTTTTTTAATGTAAACTCTATGTAAAGAATGTCATTTCAGTGCAGAAGCCTAGTGGGGTCTGATTAGTTAGATTATGGCAGTGCAGTTTTGTAATTACCTGAAAGATGAACTGAACTGAACTGAGTTTATTAAACACGCAGCTCGAAAGCTGAATAGCTGAATATACACTGTGTTTCATAAAAAGGGACCCCTTTTCGTTTTTCTCATAATTCAATCAAATAATGATCAATTTACACAAAATTTTTACCAGTTGTAGCTGAAGAAATACTAATTCAAAATATTGCAACAAAATATAGTGGTTGATTAAATATTCTTTGTTAGTCGTGACAATGCTGTGTGTCACGGGTACAAGCTTGATAGTCCCAACTGGTGCTGTCAGTTGCTACCCAACTTCGATGGTGAATTTTATCTAGTTCACTGATGAAAAATGTTTATAGTGTCAGCACTAAGCAATATGGGACATGAAACCAAGCGTCTTGCGATCCAAAAACGCAACCATTTTGCAACCTTGGTGTGCTCAAACATGTGAAATTCCAGCTATTCACACAGACACGTAAATGTGATCGCTTTGCACGTTTTTTGTGGCTGCAGCTGTAAAACTTCAAAAAAAATTTCATCAGCGAACCAAATTTTTCACCATCGGAGCAGGGTAGCGATAGACAACACCAGTTGAGTCTAGCAAGTTTGTACCTGTGACACATTATGATGTCAGCATTACATCACAACTAGCAAAGAATGTTTAATCAACTTCCATATTTTTTGCAATATTTTGAATTAGTATTTCTTCAGCTACAACTGCTAAAAATTTTGTGTAAACTGATCATCATTTAAGTGAATTATTAAAAAAACAAACAGGGGTCCCTTTTTATGAAACACCCTGTATACAGTGACACATAAGTAGCAAAATATACAAATCATGCAAAAAATGTCCGAATAGCAAAAAAAAACTAATAGCTAGACAGGAAAAAATACAAACAAAAAAACAACAACAATAGTCCCAGTAGTCTTTGTGAAGTGAAATGGTATAACTATTTAGTAGTCGTAAAACAGATCGCTGTCAAAAAGTCCCCCCCCCAGACAATACAGCCCCTCCTGCCTCAACGTCCCCCCAGCTCCAACTATTTGGTAGGTATTTTAGGTGCTAGTAGTTATGTACAAAGTGTATATACCTGGTGATTTAAAAGTGCATTTTTCAAAGTGAACAAGTAGTTGAAATGTGATTCTAACATCTGGCTTTGCTCTTTACTTCACTGCATAGACATCTTGTAGCACCCCCAAGGCTCCGTAGCTAGTTCCAAGCTTAAAGAGCATCAGTAATTTGGCATACTGAAATCTGTGTTTCAGCTTTATGGGAGCTTCGCTTCCTGATCTGACCAGAGGCTCTGACCGTGGACCCCGCTGGGGGCTCTGCTCCCTGACCTCTATTGTAGGTGCTCGCTATGGTCTGCCCCCGCTTTCAAACACCTTCCGCGGTCTATGAGGGTTTGCGAAGATTGCGGCAAGAAGGAATTAGCAAGTAAAAAAATTAACGACTATAAGGGAGAGAAAAGGAAATGGGGAAGAAACAGAAAGGGGGCAATCACGGGCAAAGGGTAAAGTAAAAGAGGGTAAATAGCGGTATAGGTAGCACTGTCGACCACTACGCTTACTTACTTGTACTAACACTTTTAAAGGTCAAGGTCGCTGATGAAATGTTTTGACATATTTTTGTTTATATTATTTTTTTTTGTTATTTCTGTGACAAAAATTACTGTACTAGATGTTTTAACCGTTTTCGGATTTAGTACGTACACATTCGGAAACTGGCTGTTAATTTTCGAGAACGAAGCATGGTAATCCTGTGTTTATTTTTTGTGTTATCCATTATCGCCCACGTTTTCTCCATAATCAACTCGTCTCTACTTTTTCGCTGGAGACGTACTTGTACTTGTACTTGTATGTTGATGAACGGAGAAGCGGTTGCTTTAAATGCTCATATCCTGTTGTCCTGTTGCCAAAACCTGAGACAGTTTTAGTCTGTGCCCTTTTAGGTCATGTCCAGTTTCTGTGAAATGGAAAAACTGAGTTGGATTAATGTGTTCTTTCTTGATGATTATCTTATATGTTTTGATTAGATCTCCTCTCAGCCGTCTTTTCTCAAGTGTGGTAAGCTCTAAAACTCTCAGTTTCTCTCCATACAGCCTATAGCAGTTCTTATTCGCAGGTAATTTTGGTCTATCTCCATCAATTTTGTCGCAGTTCACTCTCTTGCAGCCAAAAATTGCCAAAAATCACTAAAAACCCCTATTTTTAGGGTTCAAGGTCATCAATGTTGACAATCCTAAGAATCTGGTCACTAGTGCTTGTTACGTTAAGCAGCATGTCTGTGCCTATCTGCAACCATTTTCATGCTAGATGAGCCAATAGAGGTAGAATAATGCCTTTTAAGGGGGTGCCTTTCCTTCTTCCTTTCATTCGTGAGTACCCCTTCACCCAACTGCATGAAATTTTGTCACAAAATACTACAGACGCTAGGCTATCATATGGTGAAAACCAGAAATCTCTATCTCACCTGGTCTTAGAACGGTACCGGGCTGTGACACCAGGACAGACAAACAGAAGGACGGACGGACAGACAGACAGAATTATTATAGCTAACACGCACTATAGTTAGCTATGCTAGCTCTTGCGCGTAGCACGCGTAAAAATTGTCATGCAACAGCGAGCCTGATTTTATGCTGTTTTTGTTAGTGCTCCAAATCGTTTCGGTTTAGTGCTCTATGATGTCATAAATTACAATGACGTAATAGCCGCAACAGACTTGTATCAGTCAGTGAAGATTGTATAGATTGTGGAAAATATTATCGTCTAATAGGTCGAGGCCGGAAATTTTTGGGATGACCCTCGTATATGAAAATTTGCATGTCTACAGGGTCCGAAAAAGTGACATACATAATATGTGGAAAGCTTTAGCATTTTCAGGCTGTGCAGCTAAATTCACCAAATTAGTTGTTTTATTGTTGCTCGTTATAAACTGCTGATAATATTAGTAAACCTGTCGTTTGATATTTGGAGTTCAAGGCTATATGTTGTTTATTGTTTTGTCTATTGCAGTCTCCTAATCTAATACTTGCTGGTCTGGGTCTGGCAGCAATAGGATTTGCAGGTGAGTAGCTGTTAGAGATGGGAAAGAATATTACATTATTACTAGAGCTGTTGAAGCGTTAATTACACATTAACTCACTGCGTTAATTTTTTTAATGTACTAATTAACACATTATTAATGCACCCTGGCCCATCAAGAGGGAGAGTGGGGGGGAAGTTACCCTGGGCCCAGCGACGAATGGGGGGCCGCCTATAGAGTATAAAAAGTTAGAAACACATTTTTAAATGTATAGTCAACAATGACTGACGTCATAGCTAGCATAGAAATATATTAGCCTGTTGTCGGAATAATTATTTATTCGCAGTAGTGCTGAATGGCAACTACAGTTTAGTTACTTAAATTCATTCGATTGTCAAATAATCGCATTTTAACGGAATATTGGAACTTTTCTTCACAGAATTTAGTAAATTTAAGTAAATTAACATAAAGTTATGTATGTGCGCTAATTTTTTTTAATGCATGTTAATTTATTAACGTGTTATTTAATGTGTTAATTTGACAGCTCTAGAATTAATATTACAAATGTTCATTTGTATGAAATTTGTTCATATCTTTGTTCTTAAGGCTAATATGTTCAATTTTATACTTTTTGCCAGTTGTGTTATGGTCCAGTGCTTGGCAAATTCTTGGTTACGGTTCAGTTGGGTTTGGTTGCTCTCTGTCATTGTTCACGTCATTTCTCTCATATTAATTGTTTTGTCTCACAGTATTCATTTGTTTTGACTTTGGTTCACATTTCTAGTAATGTTAAGTACACTGCTCTGTCATACTGCAGTGATTATTTTTGACTTAAATGACATTATTAGCATTTTCTGACGTGCCAGGTTAAGACTCTGAAGTATGTCAACCGCTGTTCAGATGATGGATGTGTATTTAAGACTACAGAGTACAGGCGTGTCTGTAACTTTTGTTACAGGGCGTTATGCTATACGCTATGGCAAGATGGCGGGTGAAGTTGTAAAAAAACAAATGGCTCACATACCAAGTGGTCTTGTAAGTATTTTGTTCACATATCCCATGTTCATGCAGATCTGTCAATGTAGCTGAAGCTTTTTTGCATCTTGGTCTCATCTTCTACGCATTTGCTAGTTTTACAATTACATTTTGTTTCTGTCCCATTCTTGTCTATGTTTGATTTGCAAATGGGTTTAATTTGTCGGTTGGTCACTGGCACAATAAGAATTGGCTTTTGTGATTACACTGATTAGTGGTCTAGTTTCAATCCCTAGGTTAAAATTTTCAAAATGTGGTTTTTATTCTAGCATTAAAAACATAATATGGCACAACAGTCTGTTTGCACATTCTTCTGTACTTTATGATATGGTTAGTCCACTTTTGAAAGGTTTAAGAATGGCTGTTATTTTTACTAAAGATATGTTCAGTTACATATTTGGGGAGCTGTCTGTAATATTATTTTTGTGATTGTCTTATGTACTTTATGTTATGTGTGTGGGGTGCATTGTTGCAGTCTAGCAAATATTACAAAGGCGGCTTTGAGCCAAAAATGACAAAAAGGGAAGCCAGTTTAATACTTGGAGTCAGGTATGTTATTTCAGTTTTCAAACTTATACATATATTTTGCGGATTTAAAAAAATTGTTAATGTTGTTTGCATCTATGTGACATTTGCCTCTTCATTTAAGTCCTATTAGAGGTGGCACATTAAGGTTCAGCACTCATAGTTCATGTCTGTTAGTCAGGTTACCGGAAATGCATCTGCCTGAGGACTTTTTCCAATGACAATTTTCAAAACTGATGATCAGCCTAGTAGATGCAGTTTAGCAGCCAAGTCACGGTGTGCCGTGTGTTTTTTTGCTATTTGCAAATATTTTGTTTGTTTGTTGTTTTGTTTGTTTGTTTGTTTGTAGTCCTTCTGCCAGCAAGACAAAAATAAAAGAAGCACATAAGCGAATTATGCTGCTTAACCATCCAGACCGAGGTATTATTGTTTGGAGTGATTTTTACGCATATAGTGCGTATTAGCTATGGTAATTCTGTCTTGGTGTCTTGGTGCCTGTCTTGGTGTCTGTCACAGCTCGGTACCGATTGGAGCCCAGGTGAGATAGACTTCTAATTTTTACCATATGATAGTTTAGAGTCTCTAGTATTTTGTGACAAAATTTTATGCTACTGGGTGAAGGGGGTCCCTACGAACGAGAGGAGGAAGAAGGGCACCCCCCCTTAAAAGGCATTATTCTACTGCTAATATTGGCTCGTCTAATGTGAAAATGGTTGCAGATAGGCACAGTTGTGCTGCTTATTATAACAAGCATTGCCAATGAGCTTCTTAGAAATGTCAACATCAATGACCTTGAACCCCCAAAATAGGGGGTTTTAGTGAATTTTTTCGCAATTTCGGGCTGCGACACGCATTTCAAGAGTGAATTGCGCCAAAATGACTAGAGCTAGACCAAGACAATCTGTTTATGAAATTTTTAGCATTGAATGTCGGTTTTAGCAATTTAAGTCTGGATCCTCTAGGTTCAAGGAGGTCTGCGCACGTTGCAGTATGTAGTGATTATTTATTCCCTGCTGGCTTGACTGACGTGAAAATGGTTGCAGATAGGCACAGACATGCTGCTTTATATAACAAGCACTGGCGACGAGCTTCTTAGGATTGTCAACATTGATGACCTTGATTGACCTTGAACCCTAAAATAGGGGGTTTTAGTGATTTTTTGGCGATTTTGGCTGCAAAAGAGTGAATTGCGATGAAATGGATGGAGATAGACCAAGATTACCTGCGAACAGGAACTGCTATAGGCTCTCACAAATCTCATCTGAATGGAAATACACCGCTGCAGCTCTGAAGTACTGTGTACATGTGCTTGTTCTTAAATTTCTTATAAATAGCTTGGGTTTGCTGTGATGCTTTGACGCTGTTGATTGAACATTGGAAATGGCATCTGACCTGTAAAAAGTCCCACCTTAGGAATCACTGTTGGCCTTTGGTGACTTGGATGATCGGACTTAACATTTGGTGATAATTAGGTTGCTTGAATGAACACCAGGACTGTTGTTTTTTGTAAATATTAATTTGCAGTATGAAGATTAATTTGATTAGTGATGCTAATAAAATTGGCAAAAAAGATTATTCAATTGTGGGATTGGATTTTATTCGTATGCTTTGTTTTTTTTATATTTTTATTTATGACTGGTAAGCTGGTTCCCGTGAGCCACTGTTTGCAGAGAGTTCTGTGCGGTTCTCATTCTGCGTGATGCATTGCAGGTGGTTCGCCATACCTTGCAGCTAAAATCAACGAAGCCAAAGACTTGATGGACAAGCCGTGAATACAGCTGTAATTTGATGTGTTTTAAAACCGGTGTGATATCATAGTTCATAGAACTTGATTCTGTAGAGATTGCAAGGTCTGCTAAGAGTCGAAAGAAGGCACTGATTGCCCTGTGCTCTTTGTACAGAGCTTGATTTTCTGCAGTGCACATTAGCTGTGTTCGGAAATGAATATTAGTAGCAATATAATCGGCATCAAAGTTATATTGCTTCAACGCTTCAACGTGTCATACTTAATATTATATTTAGTGACCAACTGTCATATTATTCGGCCAGTTGATTGCAGATCGTTCTATGTTTAACATTTCTGGTTATATTGGAATAGCACAAGCATTGGTTAACAAAAGCCTATACTCGTTCTTGTTTGGTCAATCTACACGTGTGTTGGGTGCAGTAGTCTCTCTCTTTATTTCGACATCATTCTATTAGAAAAATTAAGTACACCGAATAAAAAATTTAGTTAAATTGCAGAAATTCTGCAAATCATAATTTTATGATATCAGCCAAAGCTCCAGTTGAAATCCAATGATTACATTACGTTGCATGTAGCTAGTTTTTGTCTTTGAAATTCTGTAGTTTGTTTACTTTGTACTGGCAGATTAATGTCGGTGTGACAAAATAATGTGTGTGATCGAATTCCACTAAAGCTTGACCGTGTTTAACAGCGGGTTTTGTTTTTGATTTCAGTGACATCATGTGTGATTAATGTTTAGGTTACGTTATGCTGGGTAACACTGCACATTTCTTCGCCCTGTACTGAACATCATTCATGCAAATTGATGTGATGCAGTGCTTTACATGTCACTCACTATATGATGCTGCAAGAAGCACCTTGTTTTGTTTAAATTTGTCTACGGTGGCTTCGTGGTGGGAAGGGGAAAGGGAAGGCTGTCAGAAAGTTGTTGGAAAATATTGTCAGAAAATTTTCATCTAAGAATGCAAAATTTAGGACTGAAAATCTTTTTAGGGAAACTTGGGGGAATGAAAATTTCAACACTCGTGATCATCTCTGTCGGAAATTTGCAACTGTCTGTTGGAAAAATTGCCTTGCTCACTTTTTTAGCCCGCAATGCTGCTGTTAGAACTGTTTGTTTAAGATTTCATATTTCACGTTTTGCTTTTTAAGTTTATGGCTGTCAATTTTCTAATGTTTAGTACCAGTCATCATGTATGGTGCTGGCCCCATGTCATGTGTGTTGAAAACAAAGCCATTTAGGGCATTGTTAACTACTGATCATGGCATTGTCACTTGCCTACTGGTTTTAAAGTGTTACTTATGGTCACAATGCCGGATTAAGGGGGGAGGTCTGAGGATGCTGCAGCATCCGGCGCATTCGTGAAATAGGCACATGGCCACAGAGTAGACGAGAATTTTTTCGTAACAGCCATTTTTGTTGCACATATATGACTTGAAATGTCGCTGTGAGATGCATTTTTGAAAGCCCAAACTGTGCAAAAATGTTTGCAGGGAGGAAGCTTAAAGTTCCCAGATATTCTAGCTGCATTCGGGGGAGGAGAGAAAAGGAAATGGCAAGAAAAAAGAAGATGAAAGGAAAAGGAAAAGGAAAGGGAGGGAGGAAATGGAAAGAGGAGGGGGTTAGGATAGGAGAGACCCCAAAGACAAATTCCTGGCTGCATCTATGCTTGTGTGCAAGATGGACGTGATCAGGCAGGCCTGCCAGTCACCCGCATTGATAGGGTGACCGGTCCGCAATTTGACCTCGTCACTCTTTCACCTGCCCAAAGTCAATTATCCCCCGCCGACGATGAATGTCTCCCATTTTGCTTGCGATTTGTTTTTATTGTTTGAAATGCATCGCATTTGCACGCACAGTTAATTTTCACGAAAATGATTAAAATTCTTGCCACTAGGCATCGCATTTTACGGCGAAAATGACGAAATTCGAATTCTCTTCAGGCAACTGACAGTTTTAAAAAAGTGCTCCCACAGGACTTGTTTGCTACAATGTTTTTAAATGGTTATTTTATTTTTTACGTCCTTGGCCTAGCGTCCGGTAGGCGACAGCTGTAAAACATTCTTGATTTTGGCTTACAGTCTATACGTACGCTAGCCACAATCATCTTATCTTCCATGTGCTGTCTTTAATGTAAGCTGTCAGCAGTTGCTGAAATGTTTACTTACAACATTTTGTCAAATGTTTTGCACATAAAATGAAAATGCAAAGCGTTTCCAAGCATCGTTGAATTTTTCTTTGTTTTACATGTATCCACATTTACCTTATCATTTATCTGATGAACTATAGGATTTCGACATTGTGGTCACTCACGGCTGCAAGTGCGGTTAGCGTGCTATTGCGGTACGTTTGCTTGTCGCAGTGGGCAAAGTGCGCGACGCGTCTGATAATTGTTGCCACTGATCGCCGCGTCGTTCGCTTGGGCACTTAAATTGTCGGTGGTTTTTAAAGCGGAAGATGCCAGCTGTTCTTGTTCGTTTTCTTCTCTGATAGACTCGGTCTAAGCTTATAGCTACAGTGTTTGCTCTTTTTTGATACAAGTAACTTTGCAGTCGCTGAACGGCAAAACTGCACGCAGCAGCTTAAGTAAGAGTAGTGAAGAAAGTTTTTAAGTTCTTTGCACGATAGCAGACTGCACCAAGGCATGTTGTGAACCTGTGGTGCGTTCCTGTTGCTAGACCATCGCTATTCATCGGCGTGAATGTGCGACAACGCGCCTAACTACTGGTAAACTACAGCTACTGCTACTGGTAATGAGTGGATGAGTGCAGTCTACACAATACATCAGTCCAGCACTTTAGCTCGTCACTGCTCGTGTTAACAGAAACACCGGTACCTTATCATTGGGGGCACGTTACCGTATGAAGAATGCTTGCCAAGAAAAAAATGTGCATTAAACACAAGTGGTGCAACTGTAGACTAGGTGTCATTGGCCATTGGTAATATTGCTAGTGCTTGCTGTCAGCACTTTCGAGGCGTTTTCGTAAGTTACTTTGCTTATTGCTTAAATTGTGCTTAAAACTTATATAAGCTTAATAACATAGAGATGAGGCCTAATTCATTAATTTTGGCTGTAAAAGAGCGTACACAGGGACAGAAGTGAAGTGAAATGAACTGCATGCACGTCGTATTTCAGTTCATTTTGTTTCACTTTATTTAATTTAATTGATGTCGCTTTGTATACACGTTAACCGTAAAAGAAGTCGGTCTTGCAATGTCTATATTCAGAAATTATGCTCAATTCTGTTTAGCATAATACTGTAAAAAAGAAACAGAAAGGGAAAAAATCAATTGAAAATGTAAACTATAACCAGGTTTTACGAGATCACGACTACCGTACGGTGTTGGTTCGGAGCAATTAGCATCATGTGAGGGACAGTACCCTGCACTCTGCACCGCCGTTACTGTCATGCCAGTACATAGGCCTATGCTTATACGTTAACTGCATAGGCCACGTGCGCGATCAGCACAGTGGACTAAATAAAATACAGTGAAGTACTTAACGTACAGGCTACAGCGAGCACCGGAGGCCAGTGCAGCTGAACGCAGCATCAGTTGCAAAACTTGCAGCTTAAGCTATGTAAATCAAAATTCAAGAAAAAAACAGTTACTCCGAACTTGCTGCTTTTAGCGAAGGATCGTTGACATTTTCTGTCTACATTAAAAGCCAACTTCATCGTGATCGCTTGTACCAAGTTCCAGCAGACAGTTAAATAGCATTATGCCTAAGGAGTGTATGCTTTATTTCTCACCAAAATTTTGAAACAAAATTATGTGAAATGTTACTGTGCATGTGTGTGTTCATGTCTATACACAAAGCCTGAGGTGAATGTTGGAGATGCCATAAGCTATCCAGAACAAAAACCTGTTATTAATAAGTGGCATTTTTTTCAATGTTGCTGAACTTGAAGAGTAATTAAACTACTTATATTATGAAGCATAGGAAATACGCACAAGTATAACATCGTCGAAACGTCTGTGCTGTAGATACAAAAAAAACTACTTGTAACTCGCGTGGTTAGAAAAGTTGCTGTTTTATTCATCAACAATACGTTATGCCGACTTGAGTAAACCAGAAGCTAATCTGTAGCCTACATGCTGTAGCTGTTCGTCAGCGGGCGAGTCACAGGTGACGCCGCTGCTCGTGAGTTCAGAACAACCTGCGGCAGCGCCAGCAGCAATGGCTCTGCTTCGCGGATTGCGCCGACGTCTGCGTCAGGCGAACCCGTGCACGTCCTGCCTGGCCGTCGCATTTCTTGCCGCTCTTCTCTACCTCATCTCCGCCATCAGCGGCACCTACTTCCAGTCGTCGGCCGGCGCCGGTGGACTGATGACAGCTGGCGTGGGATTGGACCGTGATGGCGGAACGGCAGGTCACCGGAGTAGATGGAGGAACAGGACGGGTTCGTTCATCGTCGGCGACGACGAGGTCCAGCTGTGTACGATGACGTCGAGGTGGGCGTCGAGCGCCGTCGACCAGCACGACTTTGATCTTCCGTCGACCAGTGGCGAACAGAATGCCCAGACGAACTCTTGCAGCTCCGGCCAGCTGCCGAGATCACTGTTCTACGTGGACGCCCATGGTGCACTGGTGTACAACCACACGGCGGCTGCCGGCAGCAGACATTACGACGTGGTGACGGACAGCTGCGCGGCGTGGAAGATCGAGTGGAACTCGGACAACGGCTACGTCGAGAAGAAAGTGTCTACGACGCTGACGAAGATCGACGCCGATTTCGTCCACGTCAGTTGCCGTCTACGACTTCACCGCCGCCGAGTGGATAGCGGCAACGATGAACAAGGTCGTGTGATCCCCAAGGTCAGTACGACGCCGCGGGCTCGACGACGAGAAAGATTCGGACGTCAACAGTCGTCGTCGTCGTCGTTGCTGGTTGCCGAGCGCCGAGCTCGTCAGATGCACCGCGATCAGCTGCGCCGACGCTCTCCGCACCTCGTCGGAGCGGCCGCCGGACTTCCGGATCCGTTCAGTCACGTCCTTGCCGCCGCGCCGAGTGGAAAGGGCGAGAAATACGCGACTCCGCGTGAATTTCAACCCGGACCAGAGGAGCAGTTGCCTGGATCCGAGACTCACGCCAAACCATCCGATCACGTTGAACACAGAAAGCCGGACGTGCAGAGCGTGTCTCGGTCTAAACGCGACGCCGACCACGAACACGGAAGCGACAGCGACGACGACGGTTCTTCGGCGGCGGTCTACCATCAATGGATCGCACGGATTCACTCAGTCGACGAGGCAATCAAGCTCGCGCAAGCTCACACCACAGAGAGACGTCAGTCCGAGCATCTGAACGTACTCGTACTGGCGCTGGAGTCAGTATCGTCGATAGCGTTTGATCGACACCTCTCCAAGTCCCATCGCTTCCTGGTCAATCAACCGCACACTGTCTTTTTTACCGGCTACAATGTCATCGGCGACGCTGCACCTGCAAACATCATCCCACTGTTGACAGGTAAGCCAATCGTCTTTTTGTGTTAACGACGTGTCGAAGGTGACAGGTTGGAGACACACTGCATTGTGCGTTTCATGAGCAACTCTCCAGCACCAGCAATGTAATGACATTGTTTTCATTGTTGTCCAGTTTCTTGCAAGATTGTCTGTGTTTGTTTTGTGTACTGTGAAACAGTGTGAATGCCTTTCTAGGCTTAGTTTCTACTTTCACGTAGCGACTCTGAGAAAGGTATTCAGTAGGCGTACACATAGACCCACATGTAGGCCTAGCTATGCACAGTTTTAAACCGGTCAAAGGACGTGAGTCTGCGGTGCGTCTGAGAAGAAACTCACCATCAGCGTCCTACAAAAGTTATGACCAAGTCACATGCGTTCGTTGCTGATAGCTTATAACTTTTATCAATCATAGACACGTTATTCAATCGTTTCCACTTGCAAGTTTTAAAGATAATACATGTTTCGTCTGGGTCGCCTGTCGTACGACTATACAAGAATACGGATTCGTACAAGTCTCAGTCGAGTGTGATACTAGACAGCTAAGGCTATAGGCAGGTCGTTGAAAAAACTTGCAGCTCTCTGTCGCAAAATTCATACTTTACAACATAACACCAAAAATAAATTAACGGAGGCTCAAAATTTGTCGAGAAGTCAGAAGATTTACGAATAAAAAAGCTTTAAAAGAAAGCCAGAGAGTTTGAAGCCAAACTAACAGTCGAGTATGTGTAATAGCCGATGAATGCAGTTCAGAGACTATCCGTAGTCGTACCGTAGTTTACGGCGTAGCCTATGTGTTGATCTTGTCAGTACGGCTTTAGGTGTGACTTTCTCGGAACTGGCGAATCAGCGTGTCGGTGGCAAGCACGCCAACTTCATCGACTCCCTGCCATTTGTCTGGAACAAGTTCGAGCAAGCTGGTTACGTGACGCTGTACGCCGAGGACGGACTGGTCAGTGGCGACCTGTTCCACACGGACTTCTATGGCTTTGAGCAGCCGCCCGTCCACCATTACATGCGTCCATTCTGGCAGGCGGCGGCCGACCTGCAGCCAGCTGAGACGACCGAGTCTGGATGTCTGGGACCGTTGCCCGAGTACGAGTACGTGTTCAGTTACGTCGAACAGTTTCTGTCTGCCAGCTACCCCGCACATGTCCCGCGATTTGCGTTCGCGTTTGTCTCCGGGTCGGCGGAGAACGTTCCAGCATCTCGCGGCAGGTTCGACGAGGACTTTTCCACGTGGCTGGAGAAGCTGGAGCAGTCCGGAGTGCTGGAGCGGACAGCCGTGGTTCTGGTGGGCGACCACGGACCGAGCTACGGACCTCGACGTCAGACGGAGCTTGGCAGGGCGGCGGAACGACTGCCGCTGCTCGTGGTCTCGCTGCCGAGAAAGTTCGTCGACGAGCATTCCGTGATGATGAAGAACTTGGCGACGAACAGCGACAGACTCGTGACGCCGCTAGACGTGCACCAGACGCTGCTTGCTCTGCTCGACGACACTGACTCCGCGACACAGGTAGGCCTACAAATATAAAAGTGTGAACTCGAATTGCCGACGCCACTCAACTGTCGCTGACATTCAAGTCGCATCGTTAATTCTGTTCACTCACACCTACGACGCGATGCAACTCTAGGTGTTAATCGGCTATAACGAACATTATTAAAAGCCAAAAACACAGTGTAAGGCCCTACTGTGTAAGAAGCCATGCAACATCAAAATCGTCGACAGTAGTATTGCCGACAATGTGATGCTGCCACCAAACGAATGGCAGGTGAGCAGTAACTTTGTCGATGATAACGGATGATTCGATGATGCAGCGACGAGAACAAGGACTAAACCAATTTGGCAATAGACGGAATCGCTTTCTTTTTGTTCGCCAGATGGCACGTGATGATTTGGCCACAATTTGCCTCCCCAATTTCCCCCTTTTCCTGGGGGGTCAGGTACCCCATCTGACACAATACGAATGTGACAGAGACAGACAGACAAACAGACAGACCACCCAGTCCACCATAGGGAATCGCTTGCGCTGCAAGAGCGCTTCCGCTAAACAGAGCAGAACCTTATTCTAAAGGTGTTCTTCTTCACAAGAACATAGCTCACGTATAAACGACTGTCATCACTTTGCTATAGGCCTAGGCCATAGTAGGTCTAAACCTCGTCGCATACAAACATGATTTTTGATGGTTCTGATGATTACAGTCGAAGAAGAAGACGGCAGCGATGAGAGCGAGGATGAAGAAGAAAAATGCAACCAGCCTATTTGATGAGATACCAATCGGGCGCACCTGTCAATCGGCGGGTGTCGCCGTGCACTGGTGCATGTGTACGTACACGCAGACGTCGTCACTGAATGTTAGTACTGGTGTCGAGTGGCAGTTGACGGCTGACTGGGTCGTATCTCGCATCAACGAGCTTCTCCGACCCGCCGTCGAGGCGCAGCTCTGTCAACCACTTGCACTGATGCGAGTCGTCGACGCCCACTATCTCATCCCTACCGACCTCGTACGTACGCACGCCGATCACACTGTTCTGCCAGTCTTCTCTCATACAAAACGTTTTTCATCGAGTCTCCATTGTCTTCATTCGTTGCTAGTCTGCAAATCTGTCTGTGATCTGAAACTACATGTATCTGAAAAAATTAATTTCTTAAATGCGAAGTAAAGATTGGCCGTACGTTTCTTTTTACATTTTCTTTGCTTTCTTTTATGAGCCATTAGAGTCATATAGTGCTGTTAATAACTTAGGCCTAATACCGTGCTCGAGCGACAAGCGATAAGCAAGTTTATTTGCAAGGTTTTTGCAAATTTGTCCTCTTTGAGGGTCGTACATCAATTTTCTTTATGTCATTTATGACTGAATTAGTAGGCCTGTAAACACGAAAAACCTCAAATGAATATTCGTCAATAAATAACGACTATAGTCATCCATCCATTGCGATCATACATTCAAATTGCGTGTGGTACGAACAGGTAGTCAGCGTCGAGAACCGTTTCTACTACGGCCGGCGACTGTCGAACTTCACCGGGGCTCACCTGTCCACGATCAGGTACCAACAGATTGTCGTCACAACGCAGCCGCCGCATGGAGGCGTGTTTGAAGCGACTGTTGTGTTCGACCCTGTGACGAAGACGAGGCAACTGAGCGGTGAAATCAGCCGCATTAGCGCCTACACAGACGAGTCGGACTGCGTCTTAGATCAGTTCCCGCATCTGCGCAGATTCTGTTTCTGCAACTGATCTTCAGCACCGCCGCCGGGTTTACGACTGGGCAAGCTCGGGGTCTCCACGTATTTCATGGAAAAATACGATTTTTGTTGCCTAGTGTGTTAAACTCAAACATGGGCCTAGACTGGGTTTTAAAATTTAGTAAAATTTTGGGGGAAATATTCTCGTTTTTCCAATGGCATTGAGATTTTGCTTTTACTTCCAAAAAGTACTTTAGACTATACTGGATGACTCTAAAATATTTTGTTGTCGCCGTATTATTTCAAGCATTTTAAGACAGGGGTCCTCATTTTGATAGCTTCTCGGGGCCTTCACGTGTATAAATCCGGCCCTGCAACTGATGTCGATCGCCTGCGATCCACTTTTTCATATTCATGCCACTGTACGATGTTTATCACGATGTTGTTTATTAACTGTATCGTTGTCATATGATATGCATTTATTTAGATGTGTGTGAACGGTTTGATAATTATTAAACTGTGTGTGATGTGATGGGCTTCAGAACATTCAGCTTGCTTATTCCTAGAATAAGAATTGCTAACTTAGCTGCTGGTTACACTGATACGACAGAAGTAATTGTAATTGTGTCATCTTTATGTAGTAATGTTAAGTCCTCGAGGCCAAGCTGGCCTCGATGCCAAAATTTTATTCTCAGCCTCGGCCTCGAAGATATAATCTTATGTCTTGGGCCTCGGCTTTGAGCATTTGTCCTCGACCTGTCCTCGAACTTTTTATAGGGCCTACTGTCCACGTGAAAATATGTGAGATAATGTCGCACGTAAAAACGTTGAAAGTAGGCATCACGAAATCTTCGCTGTACAAAATTTTGCAATTTGCTTTACAGTTTACTATTACAGTAAAATATAATTTAAATAAAGATAATAATAACGAAAACTTTACGATAATTTCAGCGAAATACGCCTACAGTATAGCGACTGTTTATTATTTGCAGTAACGTAATAATATTATTATAGATGATCTTTGTCTTTCGAAAATTGTCTTCCGTTTCGGCCTCACAATTTTGGCCTCGGCCTTGACCTCGAAGGTTTGGCCTCGGCCTCGGTCTTAAGAAATTGTCTTCGTTTAGCATCACTGTATTTTTGCACTTGGTTATTTCGTTCATGGCCGATTCAATTTGACATGCATATTTACGACATCATGAAGAAACTTGCTGTAAGCCTAAGTGACTATACAGTTTTTCTCACTTCACTTTAATACTGTTGCTACACTACCTTGTGAAATGCAGAATTTGCAGTTTGGCCGTTTATAACAAGAAGCTTAGCTACCGCTTAGAAAACAAGACGTCAGTTCGGTGCATTCTTCTTATCATAATGCTATATTCTCCGGCATTTGGTTTTCTGAGTTTAGACATACGCTACTTATGGAATTTTAGCAAAAATGCATGCAAGTGCACAGCAAGAAAGCCTAGCTGTAGCTAGGGAAGACGCGCTACAGCCTATACAGTTCATGTTGCAGTACTAACTTTCAAGGTCATCTAAGGTCGATGATTTTTATCTCATCTAAAAGTGCGTATACCATTTCCTATTAGTGATCAATAGCAACATTGGCCCTATCTCGCACCGTTTAGCCACAATATCGCGTACTGACCTTTAAGGTCATCCAAGAACAGATTAACGGTTTTCATGTCATTCGAAAGCCAATATGCCACTTCATGTCAGTGATTAATAGTTTCTGAGATATGGCGACTTATCAATTAAACAGGCCTATTACAAACTGTTGAGAAATATGAACTCAAAAATTTTGCGGCTCAAGCGACTCGGTTCAAATATTTTGTGGCTTCGGTTCCAAAAAAATGCGGCTCAGTTCGGCTCAAACATTTTGCGGCTCAGCTTTTGCGGCATCGGCTTTGGTTGCCAGGTCTAGTTTAGCCTATCACAAAAAGAAACGTGGCGCTACAAGCTGCACAAAAGTTGTATTATATGGCAGAAGTTCGCATGCATTGCAATAAAACAATTTAAGTTGTTTTTACTTTTTTTCGGTTTTAGCTTTTTTGGTTTGTTTTATTTTATCACACATGTACGAGCGCTCTTAAACGACACATCGGCGGCGTCGAGCCGTCGACGTCCAATGAACAGTAGTCTCACTAGTCGATCGTGTTTCTCGTGCATTGGCTATAGGACTAGGTCGAATACTCGAGTAACAAATTACTCGTATGGCCCAGCCCTAATATTGCCCGCAATGATCGGCACTGTGCAGAATTGTTCCCTGTAGAACGTCGCTTCGTCGAGGATATGATAGCGTCACGTACTGATGCGTGCAAATAACTGACGGCGAACGTGGCCGTTCACTGAGGCAATAGAGACACATCACATCACGAGCTCGTTGATGCTGCATTGCAATGACTGCTGCTAACTACGCAACCGTTTACGCCGCCGCTAGATGATTGCATTTCTTCTCAACGATAATCCTGTGTAGGATATAAGCCCACACGCATATCGACGACTGCAGCGGCAAGCCTCAGCACTTGACGCAGCGTTATTTTACCACTAAAGCTATTACAGAGTACATGCAGGAGTCTGACACGTTAACATACACTTGTACGTCTGTCTGTTAATGAGAAAATGCAGCAGCTAAGTGTTGTCGGCGTCTTGCCACGTGCTGAGTTGCAGATCGTCGCCGGCAAACGACTCGCCAAGATGCATACACGTCCAAGACAGCGCGCGGTAGAACGCAATGTCATCACGGATGCGGGAATAATATCCAGCTGCCGCAGCCCATGCCCCACACTCCAGCGCATACGCCGTGTACAAAGCATGCCAGTTATGGTCCATTCTCCATGTCATCGTTTTCGGATTAGATTAGAGCCTGAACTAGATATCGAGATCATACAGCTCAGCCAGCTGATACGCCTACATTATAATTTACACTGTAATAGGCGTACAGCTTTAAATATTTTACAAGTAAAAAAAGTTTGCTTCTTTTATTTCGAAACAATACGATATACGATCACTTGGCGAAGTTGGCGATATAAACTTGAGAATCTCGAGTACAAGTATCTCTGCTGCGTTCCGTTTGCTGTCCGAAGTGTCTCATATTTCTAGCCTGCAGATCTGATCGCGGGAAATGTCCGGCGCTATAAATGAGCTCTATCTGGCTGGCAATCAAGCGGCGCTAATCGGTAGTTAAGACGACAGTGCGAGTCAATTTCTGTGCATGCAGGCAGGCGCCATGGGTTGTACATGTAATTGCAACGGTTTGTCGGGCGTTTATAGCGGCGGGAGGCGGACGGCTTGATGATGAACGGACGCCACGCTGCTGTGGCGTATAACGAGCGCGCGCTCTAGCTCTCTATCATGGGGCGAATCGATCTTGAACGCCGCTCGTCGCGAAATTGGTTCGACGTCGCACGCGCCGATCATGCACGGCAAATAGTTAGTTCGTCCGAAGAGTCGCGCCAAGAAATTGATTAAGTGCGCGCTTCGCCGGTTCCTGAATCTGCAGGCGACAAACCGACTTTCTCTTTGTTCATTTTGTTGGATTGTTGTTGTAAGACCAATACATAATAAAACAGCGTATAACTCATTAAAATATGTCACGACTATTATACTGCTACTTTCATGACGTCTGACGACGGTTTTATTAACAAGTAACCTAACTGGTGACAATCGCTATTTTTCTTGTCGTTGTTTAGTTCACCGGAAATTTGCATGCGTAGGTCGAGCTGAAAAAAGCCGAACGAAACAGTTTAAAACAAGTATGAACATGGGCCTGCATTAAAAATCTGTATTAAAATTTAACCACCTTTCACAAACAGCTACGCAAATATAGACAAATGCTATTATAATTTAGCTGACACACGTTGTCATAAAGTTTGGTTTTTTAACGGTTTGACAATTGAATAACAAATGGTTAGTTGACTTGAGAAAAAACATCATTTAACGGCAGTTTTTGGCTTAAAACGTCAAGTGAGCTGCAGCTATTAACTACCACAGGAAAAAAAACAAACTAAAAACTTTTTTTATCTATCGGCATTCGGCAACATTAACGTAATTTACTATACAAACTACGTATAAACACTAAAATTGCATTTTAAGGTTTTCGTTCAAGGTTAAAAAATTGAAACGACAAATTTTATTTGCATATACATTTTTCACAGAATTTACGGTGTAGTTATGCTAGAAGTATGATGTCTAAAAGTGAAAAATAGCAGGACGAAGCCATGACTATAAGATAACGACAAAATGACGCATCGAATGGCTGATGCAGTTATATGCCTCCACGCAGAGCTGCTATGGCTGCGGCTGCTGCTGCGGGCGCTAATCGGTGATTTTGCTCGCTGAAGATCAGCCGCCGCGCCGCAGCTAGCGCGAACCAATCAGCGTGCATCGTGCGCCAATGACAGACAATGCATCGCATGCAGCCAATCGACTTGACTGCAGTATGCATCATTCAGACGCTGCTGATGCTGCTGCTACATAGTTGCTGCATCAATTGCGTAATTATGACTTCACGCCGACCACTGCGACGCCAGTAACTTTCAACCGATCGCTCCGCATAAGTTTGTTTGCAATTTAACAATGCGACTTTATGTCGCTACTGCTATCGTTCTTTGGCAAACCGGTTCTTTAGCAGCGTTTCCATGTGATCTAGCTTATGACTGCGATGAGACAGACTCGACATGAAATCATCGCTTCGTATAGCAAGTATGTGACGCTACTAGCCCGGTGAGACTTCACCGCGTCTGCAGCAGTCTGTCGGTCTGACAATGTCGCGTCGAAGTGCGTTCAGTTGTTTCACAATCGATGCACTGCTTGGCAGCAGCAGTGAGTCGCGCGCCAGTCCCCCCGCAGCACGACAACCGCCGCCGCCGCAGCTCAGCGACGCTGACGAACCGTCGACCGCGTCGACTGACTGCACGACATCATCCAAGCTGCAGTACGTCGTCAGCTGCTCGCGGCTCGAGGACATCTGCCACCGAGCACCCCCGCCGACCACGGCCACGGCGTTCATCACTGATCTGGATCAGCGTCAGGAAACCGTCGAGTTGCGGCACGCGTTCCGCGTCTACCGTCCACCGTCACTGGACGGTCTGTGCGCTCGCACGGCGGCCTGCAGCGCTGACGTGCACACGTGTGCGGGCGACATACTGGCCACGCTACAGCGCCGCGCCATGAACTACTGGTACCACACTGACGAGGACGTCGACAATGATCACTGGCGAACACCGACATCACTGCAGCAGTGTGACGAATTTCCGTCAGCACGGCGTCCCATCAACGACATCATCACAGCATCATCGCCCACTGCAGGACATTTGCATAGTAATGGTAGGTATAGGCCTACATGTATTACTTGCAGATTTTTTCCCTTATCTGCAGGCAATTCGCTTATGTGTATTCTATCGTTTAAGCTCTCGTTTGCATTGAATAAAAATGTGTAAAATGATGTCACTCGCACTTCTGCGCGTCGTTGTGCACATGCGCAACATCGGTTCTATATTGGGGGTGCAGATAGACAGAAAAAAACTGTGGAAAGTGTCAAACAATCTCATGGCCTCGCCGCTGCTTATCAACGCACTTATATCGATCTGCAAGTTTTCGTTCTATTTTTGCACCGCTTGTGTAAAGGTATCTGCATGACATATTAGTAGAAAGTGCGATAAAAATCTTTAGCGAACGTGTTATTGCACATTTTTAGCGTGAAAGTTTAGACATGACAAAAACTTTCGACACATAGTTTGTTGAGTCACAGACGGCGTATAATGGCATTCTGTCGGTGTATATGTGTGCGGCGTTATGCAGCGGGTCGTTGGTTGGAGCGATTGCACCAGTCAGCGCTGCAACCTCGCCGCTCGCCGTCTCAGAACATCATCGTAGACTGTAACCAGTGTAGCGGCAGCCAGCACGGCGAGCGCACTGCAGGCAGCGACGTCGATAAACTCTTAGAGCCGACCGACCACGAGCACGACCAGTCGGACATCGAGTGCCGCTCTACCACGTCCAACCAGAGCACCGTCGACGCCGACCTTTCACCTCATCCAGCAGACAACATCAGGACTTGTACCGGCGAGTCAACCGCCTCCCTGCCCCCAGCGGCTACCGGACTGGGTGCCGGCGCCGGCGGAGGACATCGGCGACGACGCACGGCTTTCACGAGCGACCAGCTGCTCGAGCTCGAAAAGGAGTTCCACAGCAAGAAGTATCTCTCACTGACCGAGCGTTCGATGATCGCCCGCCAGCTGCGTCTCAGCGAGGTCCAGGTCAAAATCTGGTTTCAGAACCGACGCGCCAAGTGGAAACGCGTCAAGGCGGGGGTGGTGCAAGGTGCTGCTGGTGGTGGTGGTGGTTCGCTGATGACCGGTGGAGTTTGCGGGCGAGCCGGTGACATGCCGAGCGCCGGCGGTGGCCCGGGGACCGACGGGAAAACACCGCGCCTCGTGGTGCCCATACCGGTGCACGTCAATCGCATTGCGATCCGCGGCCAGCATCAGCAGCTGGAGAAATCTTTCGGCCAACAACAGACTGCAGCGCATCATCAGCGTCATCATCATCAGCAGCAGCAGCAGCAGCGCCGTGGCGGTGTACATCACAGCATGCCAATCATCGTCAGACATCAGTCGTTCGCTGTCCATCACGGACATTCAATCGCACGATAAATGACCGACTGACTATATACATGTAATTATTCATCAAGGAGTGGACGGTATACGTAATACGGACAAGCAATAAATAGCAGCAGAGACGCGACGACAGCAATAAAATTGCAGGCTATAGTGTTTCGTCAAGTTATTGTCTTTATGGACCTACTCGTGCGAGGTTTCGTTGTTTCTGTGTGTCGCTATAGTAATGATAATCTTTATTCACCAACACAATGTGGTAGAAAACAAAACAAAAATATGTAAAATGTAATAATTTGTACATAACATTTTAATGTTAATCCTAGCTGTTTTGTACAGATTTATTACAACGCATAATATAATGATGTTAAAAGTGCAATAATAACGTAAGTGTACGATAGTTTTGCCGTTGCAATATTGTATGACAAAGGCTCCTGCAGTTCTTTCCAAATTATGACATTAAATGGTTTCTTCAATTGTTCGTAGAATTTCATGTATTATTGAATGTTTGTTCTGTTTCAAAGTCTGACTGCAAATCGTTTCGTTATAGTTATAATTTGGCAACAGTGCGCACTGAAACCTGCCCCGCAAAATTTTTGAGCGTCACAAAGATACGCAGAAATCATATGGCAAGATTAATTACATTATTAAAGTTTAAAACACATAAAAAAACAGAACGTTTTATACTTTTTATAACGATTTTGTTGAAATAAAAATTTTACTTATAGGCCATTGTGCATTGCATAATTATAACTTTTATTTGAAACTTGATTGTGCAAGTCGCATACATATGAGATGCAAAAGTCTATGCAGTGAACTGCTGCAGATGCGTATAACGTTCCTCTGAAGCTGTCCACCATTACAGGATGTATAGCAGATTGACGGTGGGACAGGCGGGTCGTTTGGAAGACGTCGATTTCGGCGGATAAAACGATGCTATCAGTGACAGTCGAACAGTTTAGAGTGATTTATTGTGACGCATCATTCGGCCTGCAGCGCGACGGACGACGTCGTGTTGCTGCAATTGTTCCATGCAGCCAGCGACAACGACGGCAGATGCGCCGCCGCCGCCGCCGCCGCCGCCGCCGTGATGTCCGTTTGCTCATGGCAATTAAGCGACGATCCACTTTTTATACTCGCATCCGCCTCTTTCTCTCCTTCTCTCAGGCACATCCCGCTGCATGATGCTGGGGAACGGGCGTATCACTGCAGTCGCCTTGAATTACTGTCGCTCATACGTAACACTTTGCGCCGCCTATGGCGTAATCTATCAGTAATGACGCCCGCTTACATGCAGTCTCGTATCTATCTCTGAGCAGCTGTAATTAAAACACTGCAGCTATGAGCGAAGCGGGTAAATCTTAAAACTAATGTAATAACCGATTGGCTGCGTCTATCGCTACGATATGGCTGTGACTACCGATCGGCGATAACGAAGTCAATCAGCTTTTGACGTCCCGCGCATTGCAAACATTAGGCCTATAGTTTACAAGATGGATCGAATACGACACGCGTATAGTCATTTTTAATATCGTCAAACGTTTTATACTTAACTATAAAACATCCAGAAACTGTAAACCTTCGACAAAACTGATTAAACGGCCTAACTATAAAACTATAAAACTTAACTATATAACTATTTGAAGCATGCTTGATCACGTAGTGATCACTAGTAGGCCTATAATAGGCCTATACGGTTTGTACGAAAAAATGACTAATGTAAGAAAAAAATCCACAACACCCTAAAAGTCCAACTAATTGCATGGCATTTATTTAATTATGTTTTTTTTTAATTTTTTACAATTTATTCACAACATAGTAGTTATCTTGTCAATGTCAACAAACGCATAAACCGAAAAATCGAAACAAAAGCGTTATCTGTTTGGCGGAGATTATCGATGACATGCAAACGCATCAGCCTATAGATAGACCTATTTGACATAAAATAAATGCGATCAAAACAAACCCGTCGACAGCCACAGCGGGGCCCGGAAAACATTTTCGCGGGATTCCTTTTAATTTTGGGAAAATTTTAAATTTTTTTTAAATGTTGCATTCTGGTGTACTTTATATTTCTGGGCGACGGAGGAGCCCCAAACGTCGCGGGGCCCGCTAGCCCCCCATCTTTCCCACCTCTCGACAGGCTTCTATCAAAATTCATGCATTAACTCGCTTTGAACCCTACGATATATACAAGTTTTGTACACAGTTAATGACCGCATGACGAAGATTTTTTCCATAATTTAATGCACAGCATAATTTTCAAGATGAATATACTGTGTATTTTAAAATAAATTTGAATACTTTATAAACTATGTATAAAACGTAAAATTAAGCTTGACGCTGCCATATACTTCAGATACTTGGTCTTGATACACAGCCTTGTTATTTCTTTGAGATAACGTTATCCTGGTAATTTTTAATACTAACACAAACACAAGTAGCTAGATATTTTGTCTTAAATATACGCACTTTCATGTCTTTGACGCAGTTGCACCAGAAAAAAAATATGACAGAGCATAATGCACCAACACCATTTCAAGCAGTTAAAAAGTTGTCTGCAGCAGTCAACGTGCATGTTGCTAAAGATAATACAAATCTTACGAAAATGAATCATTACCACTTTTTCATAATGGCGATTTTCGCAAGTATGTTTCTTTTTAATTTTCGAACGTCAATTTTAGTTAACAATTTTAGTTCACAGGCCTATGCGTTTTGTTCAAAGCAAATGATTGCATTGGTGAGTTTGACGGGTGGGTCGACGGCGTGTTCGTGGGTCGTAAATGGCAGCCAGTTCACGGCTGATCGCTGCGGCAATTGGTTGCGCAGCTGACGGATGAAAGCGACGCGCCGACGTAGCGTGAATATCGGTGCGGCGCCCGGATCACCCGCGTTCGCGGCCGTCCGTCCGCCCGCACCTCACCTCTACCGTCTTTCGGCCAGTCACCGTCGACAGAATTACTCGCGTTTTTACGCCGCGTCAGTCTGACCGCTATACATCATCTAGTGTCGTCCGTCGTAGCACGGCCTCCTCCCCGGCCAGGCGACGGCACTCCCGTGCAGCACCGAAAAAAAGCAAGACTGGAAATTGACGGACTTGAAAATGCCGGAATCCAATTTTACGAACTAGCAATGCGCGTTTGAGTTTGAAAGACCGAGGTAAAGAGATCACAATCATATCGTTGACAACGTTTTCAATTTATGAAAAAATGTCACACCCATCATATTAAAATGCTTGCTGCAGTTGAGCTTTATAATTAACACGCGTCCTGTGTCTGACCATAATAGCTGGAATGTAATAACCGCTCATAACGTCACTCCAATCAAACGTAACGTGTTTCCGCTTGTTTATCATGTGCTATTTTCACGCAGAACATCGTTGATAATCCGTGTCAAGAAAAAAAGCACGTTTCAACTCGGTCAGACTGTGTTCGTGCAGAAGTCTGCTCGGCAACGCAGTTCTAGCTGTAGATCGTTGTCTTCATAACAATAATTAGGCCCACGTCATTTTCAAGTCCGACATTTTTCGGTCCTGCATTTTCAGGCGACGGACCCGCACCGGCTCGGTATAGATCAGTGACGCTGGCAGTCGCTCACGCGCTGGGAGTGGACCGAAGACCGAGCAATCTCGACTACTGCATGCATGCCCGATGAGCCGTGAAACGACCGAGACGGGCTGAGTCCGAACGAAATCCATTAGCCTCCGACAACCTTTGTACATACAGCAATCCAACGAACGAACGAACGAATCACTGAACGATTAAACGAATGACGAACTTGGGGACGAAGCGCGTGCATACGCATCGACACACGACGCCGAATGAACTGCTCTGGTCTGTAGAATGTTCAGTTCAGTGTGCATTTGCAGTTAATAAAAAATAAAACCAACACAGTTCACTGTTGTTGGCAGAGATTGACATTGTAACGTGTTTTCTTCGTCAAAGCAACGCAGAATCAAAATACTGCATGTAGGCTACGGTAAGCTTAAACTCCAATGTGGCATTGTAATAATTTTACCTACGCTGAAAACAGTAGGCCTACCATAGGCCTACCACACGAAACCAAAGCAAAAAGTTAACAGAAAGAGAAAACGCTTGATTATCCTAATTTGTTCGCATTTATAATCATTTGGAACAGCGTTGTTTTGCAGACTCGTTCACTTCGTTTTGCACTGTTTAATCTTATACTGTTTTTTTTCTACAATGGCACATCGCTTATACAACAGCTTGTTGCTACCGCACAAGCCGTGAAAACACATTTTGTCAAAGCAGACAAAATTTTAGGAAATCATTATGATGAAACGAACGATAGGCTACAGTTGCGTTACACGTAGCCTATAGGGACCTACATAAATTTCCTTATTGTATTCATTCACCAATTAACTGAGTTATCGTATCACGCAGTGTAATCGAGCAAACTGTAATAATTTTTCTCTGCAGTCTCAGCAGCTAATCACGTGACTCGTGGCCAGGCGTCATCAAGTGATGCGCTCGTCGCGTGTTTAATATCGCTTAATGGCGTCGTGTCTCGTCGTCGTCTTATAGCACGGTCAAGTGGCTATTTTCCGCCGCCAGCTGCTGACCTGGCCTCGGACCATCAAGACAGGTCAAGTGAACAATGAGCCATCCTAGCTGCAGGGTTATAATTCGTCTCCAGGCGCGACCACGCCCACCGCATGCAGGCGACCTCCGTAATTGAAACTGAATGCTGCACGCGTTCTACAAAGAACGGCGACGACGATCGGCGACATCCACAGTGGACAGCTGGACGTCAACTTGCTATAGCATTATACTGGTACTTGAACCGGTGCGCGGATAAGCTTCCAAGAAACGTATCCAATAATCTACAATTTTTAAATTGTGTGTAATTGTACGTTGCTATATAACGAGCCAGAGTAGTCTGTGTCGGTATAACACTAAGCTTGTTTTATGTTAACATTGCCTGGCGGCGGTATTACACTTGGTCACAGTTTAAGAATTTGCTGTGCGACATTGATTCTTCGTGTTTAACTTACTTCTCGTATTTTGACAATCTTTTATTCACCAACATTGGTAGCACAACAAAAAAGAAAGAAAAATAGATGAAAAATTAGGAACTACATAAATAATAGTAATAATTAACGATTAGATAAAATACATAAATAATAATAATTAATAATAATTAGTAGAAAGAATGGTCCGGGCAAGTACACACAAATCAGACAATTGAACATTACAAATTAACATTAAGCTTGCGCGATAACTTCTCTGTGCGCTTACAGAGAAGCTCACTCGGTAACTCAAAGCTAAAATATTGCCTGCATTCATCAACTATAGACAAATTATTAGTACACAAAAGTTTCATTAACAGT
>Ga0209367_1001398_pt1 | contig 29535 bp, 16 predicted proteins | sample WorMetLIZISLAND2_FD_187412 | JGI IMG/M metagenome (GOLD analysis project Ga0209367, IMG submission 187412) | Marine gutless worms symbiont microbial communities from Max Planck institute for Marine Microbiology, Germany - Olavius geniculatus... ...
TTCACTCCCCTTTCCACTTTTTCTTTTTCCTCCCCTCTTCCCTTAGAAGTGGCCTCTCTTTTTTAGAAGTGGGACCTCTTGAATCCAGCTGCGGAGTTTGGGGGAGCGCTGTGACTTTGATGCATTTTAGCGTTAAAATAATTATTACATCTGGTGACAATTAACTTAATCATTTTTCTGATACACAAACTTATTAATTATCAGTTCGGCAGAGCATATAGAGTGTTTACTTATGCATAAGGGCTCAAGGGGAGGGGGGCTGCATGTTCGCTCACCCCCCTTGGATCTGCCACTGCTCATACTGTTAATTCTAGTTACCAAGATAATCACAAACTTGAACCGAAGTCTTAACTTTAATGTTATCTTTTTTCTAAGAGCGAACAATTGCAATATAACACCAAAGTTAATTCGAACATTGCAGCTTAACACCGGACAGTGCAAACGAATATGCGTTTTTAAAATCCCCATGGATTAGAAATTTTGTAATCGGTTTTTAGTTTCTTTCTTATCTATGGATTAGAAAAAAAGTTAACTGAACTCGGTTCTAAAGAAGTGTCAGATTAAGACAAATGGATTAGAATAAAGATAAACTTTTTTCTCAACTAAACATGAACTCACGTGATGTTTTTCAGAGCTGGCAAGTGCAGGTCGCTGTGAAGTGTCGCAGGACGTGCCCTACTTTGACTTCAGCATCAAAATCGACGCCTGATTACCAACCGACGTCTACTACTCGGACCCTTTTTATTCTTCAGATCTGTTTTTCTGTGTGTTTCAGCTTTATTTATGCATTTTTGTTTTCTGAACTTCAGTATCGGCACCGAGTAAGTAAGGTAGTCTCTTATCTAGGTGTTCCAGTTTCAACCTTTTCATTATTTCTGGGAAAATAGATTTAAATTCCCCCAAGATCATCTGCGAAGACCTTGCAATTGTTATTCTTTGATTTTACTGTAAAGTGATAAAAATGCATTTATATGCATGTGGCAGTGTGGCTATACTTTATTCGACTTTAATATCCAAAAATGGTTAATGTTTTATGTTATATTTTTGGTTGTTTTTATGTTATGTATATTCATTCTGGTATTTAGCTAACTTTGTTTTTTGTTTTTTTTTGTTGATTTATTTTTGGTTTGTTTTGTTTTTACGATGTTTTTATTTTTGTCACATTGTCACATATAATGTTCCGATCACTTGAAAACTCTGCTGTCAGTTTCACGGACCATGTTTTATGTGCCTGAGTCGGTTAAATAGTCATCCCTTGATCTTTTGTATCTGCTTTGTGCTATTTTTTAAACATTTTTTACTCAAATATAGTTAAGTGTTTGTTATTTGTTTCGTAGTTTAGTGTACAATTGGGTACATTGCTTTATATATGACATTTAGGCAGTATTTTCATGTATCAGGGGGTGCTTTTCCCCTATATGACATTTTTGGCTTCCAGTCGATGTCTAACACCGTTTTCAGCAGTGTGTTATTAGAGGACTTTTTATGCATTGCTATCAGTAATGTTAATGATGTTTACTTTTTGTGCCAGTTCAATTCGGCTTGCTTTATATATGCGACATTCTTTCCAGAAGCAGCATGCGTTGAAATAATAGGCGGGACGGGATGTTGCAATTTTTTGACAAACACTGCTAATTTCTGACAGATTATCCATGGACATCTGCAAATTGGGTGCTCCGAATTTCAATTTTATTTCTAAATTTCCCCACAATGTGGGTTTTTTCAGCCCCAAATTTTGCTCGTTTGGACAAAAATGTTGAGACAAAAGATTTCTTAAAATCGAGAAATTTAGGATGGTCATCTGCCCTTTTTGCCACGACATTAGTGATTTTGGCAGTTTTTAGCATGCGCCTGGCGATGTTTTCTGCATTGCTAGTGTATATTTTGTGACACATGTTAATGTGTCCCGGAGACTCTGTTTGTATTATCATTATATTCAGTTATTGCACTTACTGTTTTACATACATGGCTGAGTTGTGTAAATATTCATTAATCAATTATTGGTTTTATTTTTTATCTACTCTCTGATATTTGTCAACATTTTCTGACATATAGTTGAGTGTTGTTTGTTAATGGTTCCGTAGTTTAAAGAACTTTTTGGTGCATTGCTGTCCATAGTGTTAATGATTTTTATATTTTTCGGTACTCTGCTGAATGCCTTTATATGACATTTTTGGGGGGTTTTTGCTGGATGTCTTTAAGACTGTGTTCTGCAGTGTTAGCCTATTTGTGTCGCAGTTCAATTTCACGAAACTTTTTGTGCTAAGATGGGCTGATGAGGTCTGTTGATGTTAAAAGGTTAATCATCACAGCAAAGTTAACCGAATAATGTGAAAAAATCCATTTTCTAACTTTTTTTACAACTGTGGGATTTTTTTCTATGGAGTGGCAGTTATTTCCAGATCTCTTACTTTTAGTTGCTAGTGTATTTTGGGTCATAGATCACCTGATTTAGTTTTGCGATCAAAAGTCAGTGTCAAGATGTCATCGGGCTGACATATTGACAAAAATTTTCTGACAAGAAGATATTTCAACCATATAGTCTTGGAAAGACATGGAAAATAAACGTAAACGTTGCTGAGTAACGCACAGCAAAAAGTCCTTAAAAATGGGCATAAGTCGTCCTGAAAAGTTTTAGATAAAGCGTATAAAAATGTCGCGGAAAGTTATGGAAAACCACTTGGTGATCTGCGCCTGCTTGCGAGGTAGTTTTTTTTTTGGTAGTTAAGTGTTGCAGTATGTTTTTCTACTTGTTCTGTGTTCGTTGGTTTGTACTGTGATCGAGTTTTTTTTTACGCGTAATAGCAGAATGCTTCGCGCATCTTAGCCATGGCCTGGGCGTCTGTCCGTCCGTCACACCCTGGCACTGTATCAAAACGGTGACACATAGAATCAGGAAATCTTCACTCGTTTTTCGTGACAAAATTTCGTGCCCCTGGGTACATAGGTTCCCCTCAATCGAGGGCGTCAAAGAGGGGTATCCCCCTCTAAAAGACGTTATTTTGACCCTATTGGCTCTTCTAGTGTGAAAACGGCGGCAGATAGGTACACACATGTTGCTTATCATAACAAATACTGGTCATGGGCTTTTTAGTTGTATCAGCATCGATGACCTTGAACCCCTGCAAAAGAAGTTTTTAGTGAATTTTTAGCAATTTTTGGTTGCAGCGCACATTTCAACACTGAATTGCGACGAAATGGCTGGAGATAGATTAAGACAAGCTGCATATGAAATTTTCAGCACTAAACGTAGATTTTAGCGGTCCAAGTCCTGACCACCTATGTTCAAGGAGGCCGGCGCAGGCGGGCGTCAAAGACGGCTACCTCTTAAAAAGTGGTTATTTTACCGCAATTATCTCGTGTAGCGTGAACACGGTTGCAGATAGGCACAGACATGCAGCTTATCATAACAAGCACTGGTGGCAAGCTTTTTGTTGGTTTCAACGTCGATGATCTTGAATGATCTTGAACCTTCAAAATAGGGGTTTTTAGTGATTTTTTGGCGATTTTCGGCTGCGATACAGATTTTAAGAGTGAATTGCACCGAAATGGCTGAAGATGGACCTGGACAACCTGCATGTGACATTTTAAGCATAGAATGTACATTTTTGTGAATCTAAGTTTCGATCTCTTAAATTCAAGGAGTCTTCCGTACGGTGGCCTTAAGTTTTAATACTCTTTCAAGATGCAATTATATCTTATTGCTGTACACTGATTGCTGAGGTGGCAGGACCGCTGCTATCGCGCGTCACGTGAGCTTTGCTCAAGTGACTTGTTTATACGACAACATTTTAAGAGTTTTTACCTATGTAATCTGGTTTGTGCCTTGCTGATCATTAGGTATTCGTCTAGTTTGTATTTTGTGCTTTCTCACCAACTGTGAGATTTGGGGTACAGTGTAAGCTATCCTAGGGGTGTTCTTCAGGGTGGAAGCCAAACGGATTTCCTGCAGTTTTTTAGCAGTCAGGATGCTTTTCTGGAATCACTTTGAATGAAAATGACGTTTCTAATGTGTGCATTTGCTGTTGTCACTTTGAACAGTGCAACGCTAGATACGACGGAGTATTGGATAAAAAGTAATGAAATTGTAGTTAAAACTAGTGATATGCGGTTATCTGAAGCATAATAAAACAGTCTTCGGTAATTTCGATAGTCTGTGTTTTTGTAACCATAGCTGTGACGTGAGACAGGGGCCCCTAGGGATGGTTACTGAATTTCAACGGCTTTGTGGGTTAAATGAAGTTATTATCTGAAGCACAAAGTTGCAATTTTTCGCCGGAATTCCAACAGACAGTTGCAAATTTCTGACCACAGAGGGGTGCTCAAAATTTTAATTATGCCCCTAAGATTCCAGAAAATGGGGTTTTCTGGTCCAAATTTTGCATTTTTAAACAAAAAAGCTTTTTTGATAGCCAGAAATTTACGGGAGATGCAATTCCCTCTACCCGACTTGCCATGACGCCGCTGCCAATGATTATACGTAGCTTGTGAGTTTTAATTATCATTTAACCATCATGTTGTTATACGTTACTTGTTCCGTAGTGTATTGATTTTTACTGTGGTTGTGTACTTTTTATGCCAATTTTTTTGAGTTTTTGCACATGTTCAACAATACTGTTTGTGCATTGTTATTCGTGTTTGTTTTTTTTTTAATTTCATCACATCCGATATTTTACAAGTTACTCGCTACACCTGTTTTTCAGAAAGCTTTCTACATTAAAAGTGAAGGATAATTGATGCAGCAGCTGATGAGAGGACAGCACTAGAGAACAGTTGTAGGACCTATTACCATGCTGACCAAGTTTGGTTACTTAGCAAGAACAAGAAGAGTGTTTGTTGGCCGTACAAAATAACACATTAATTTCTGAAAATAATACGACAAAGGCGGGCTGTTTGTCCGACATAACATCTGCAACGTGCGTAGTCTGTGGCGGATCCAGAAATTTGGAATACGGGGCGGAGGAGTAGTGGGTGGTAGGGTCTGGGGAGGGGGCACTGCACAGTTATAATGGAGCGTGCAGAGCAACTGAACTTAATTGAAACGAAGCGCAGCTTTCGGATAATTTTATTTTACATCAGACGTACACATAAGCCTGCCATAATTACAAGAAAAAGTGCGCACAATGGGTAGGGTCAAGTTTTGCTAGGACTTTAATCAGTAGGCCTATCTTAGACCAAAGTTTCGAAATAACTACTCTTAGACTACAGTGCAAGCTAGAATTGCCAAATTTTCACTGTCGGCTGCCCGGAAGACTCCAGTTTCAGGAACCGTAAAGCTTTTCCATAAATTCAAAGGGGGTCACCCTGAACAAAAGCGCTGAATGAGAAGGGGTGGGAAAAATTTGTGATTTTTAGTGAATAACTCGCTATATCTCAATAACGCTGCGAGGCCTAGGTTACTATTAATCACTAATATGAAGTCGTACACTGGCTCTCGATTGCCACCAAATTCAATGACCTTGGATGACCTTGAACGCAAAAATAGGGATTTTTATTAATTTTTCGGCGATTTTGGTTTTAAAGACATTTCAGTAGCGAATTGCGCCGAAATCACTAGAGATAGATAGCTGTCATTATCATCATTGTGTCGGATATTGATTGCTACGCTCGATAAACTTAGATCTGTTCGCAGCAGGTCTTCGGACATGCACTGCTGTCGCGCGTTCCCTTTGCGTTAGCAAAGCTTTCTTGTAGCAAAACGCTGCGGTAAACAGTTAGCCTACGTTAGCAATGGAAGAAACAGCGCGTGTCGTAGGTCTCCATGAACAAACAGACATTTCAACAGTCAAGACGTAGGTCTTCGAGAGGACATGACTGAAGTTAAAGAAAGACTGTGGCTACAAAAAGAGTCATCAACGTCTGAAATCATCCATCATGTGTACAGTCAGCAACAGTGAATACTTTCAAATCGACTACAGAAGTGAAGTTTGTACGACTAAGATCGATGAGTCAGCCTTTAAACAGAGGACCAGAGGTCGAGACAGCAGTGAGGCCGCATCGAGTGACATCAATCGTCACTGACATGCACCGATGAGCTCACCGAAATGTTTGTCGCACTGTCTCGTTGACAACGAACCTGAAGGCGCTCGCACATCTGCGATAAAATAACGCAAAATAAAACAAACTAAAACGACTTATTCTGTTGTAGACTTTATTGCAGCACAGGCAAACCCGGCGATAAAATAAAATAGGGACCTACAACTTCTCAGCAAGTTCGTAGCGCCACGTTTCGTTCTGTGATTCTGATAAACAGTAATTAACATAGCTCACGGCGACCGCCTCCGTCTCCAGTTTTTTATTTGTTTTTATTGCATTTTGTTTTACTTCACATGGGCTACCGCCCTAACTTAATTTTCACCTTCGTGATCAGCTGTGGCAGTAATTCTCGCCCTTGTTGGCTGTCGGCGGTCTTCAATCGCCAGGCTGCGCGTCGAGTTGTAGTAGGCCTACGTCCTATCTAAGCTTCGGTTCACAGAGTTCTGTTAAAAATCGGTCTAGTCTTTTGCTCCGTGAGAAAAGGTTGGTACCATGAGACCATTGTGGCTAATATATTTATTAGGCCTATGATTTCGCGTCATAAGCCTTTGAAAGTTTTAGCTGTAATTTATGCTTGAAAGAACTGTATGGTAGGCTATACGAAATGATAATTAATTATTAATTTATCATTGTAACGTGGTGCAATTCAATTTACGTCGCTGGTAAAGGACTTGATTACCGGTACTACCAGGGACGTCGAGAGTAGGGATTGCAATCCCGGGATTCCGAGTCCCGGGATCAGGGGATCCCGGACGTTTTCGCCAATCCCGAATCCCGGGTTTTCGTTAAAATTTCGTTAAAATAGCACTTTTTCGACCGTCGTATAATAAAAATAACAATTCTGAAGGTCTGAATTAATAAATAAAATATTTTATGCGTTCTAGATTTATACTGTTTGCTGTACACTGTAATTTGTATTTTGACAAGTCACAGTCACTCCCAGTGGCGGTTTTAGGCCCGGGTCGGTGGTCTGTGTCCCCAGTTTTGCTCCACGCTACACGAGATGATTGCGGTAAAATAACTACTTTTAGGGGGGTAGCCGTCTTTGACGCTCGCCTGCGCCGGCTTCCTTGAATCTAGGGGATCGCGACTTAAACTGCTATAATTTACGTTTAATGCTAAAAGTTTCATACGTAGGTTGTCTTGGTCTATCTCCAGCCATTTCGTCGCAATTCAGCGTTGAAATGTGCGCTGCATCCGAAAATTGCGAAAAATTCACTAAAACCCCTTTTTGAGGGTTCAAGGTCGTTCAAGGTCATCGATGTTGATAAGTCTAAAAAGCCTGTCACCAGTGCTTGTTATGATAAGCAGCATGTCTGTACCTATCTGCAACCGTTTTTACACTATACGAGTCAATAATGCAAAATAACGTCTTTTTAAGGGGGTGCCCCTATTTGACGCCTTCGATCGACTGGAACCCCTGCACCCAGGGCACGAAATTTTGTCACGAAAAACTATAGAGTCCTTGAGGACGGACGGACGGACAGACGGACAGACGGACAGACGCCCAGGCCATGGCTAAAACGTGCGAAGCATTCTACTATCGCGCGTAAAACTCATGAGAATTATGATTGCATTGAAACTTACTATTGTAGATTAGTGGAAAAAAATTTCCGTGGACACCTGTCATGCATGCATGATATTGCTCAACATCCGTCCTTGAGAGGCGGCAGCTAAGAAAGTGACGACCTCAGTCGTAGCAAGTACGGTATCACGGATCCGCCAGTCAGCCAACTAGCACGTCAAGTCGAGGAAGCAGCCTGGCTATCACGAATTACCAGTCGGCAAGTTTTTTGCTTGCCTGCAGAAACCTCGAATTTACCACCCATATTTTACGCTTAACTTTTAGTGTTCACTATCCTTATAAATCTTTTAAAAACGCTAACTCTAACCGAAACCCTTATCTTAAAAATTACCTTAACCATAATTCTAAAGCTTAAACCCTACACTATAATATTCACGCGAATTTTAGTCAGTAGCGCGTATACTGTATTTAATGTCATTCGCTACAGAGCGACTGCAATTTTTCGTTTTGACCGGTTAGATAGCCTACAGGCTATTTAACCGGCTGCCGGTTAAATAGTCAGTGCGTATCTGAAATGCGTCTATAGGTCTATTGACAGGCAGCTCTAAATTGTGGTGCGTGCATGTGTGTGTTTTAGAAAGTAAAACTAAAATGGCGTCCCGTGGATTTTCTGTTTCGCTTTCGTCCAGTTCGTCGTCTTCCGGCAACGATAGTAACACCTACGACTGTATGGACACCTATTTCTGGGGTCAGTCTTGATCCTGTGATTTCTATTTCTTGTTATTGCAAAAAAATTGTAGTACCGCATAGAAATAATCTTACACTGAGTGGTCAAAAATAGGGCATACGCCAACATGTTTTCGTCACCTTTAGTGGCGTCGTGCCCATGGAGCCCGAGGGCCTGTCCCCTCTCCCCGAAATTATGTTCAAAGACGAATAACAACATTTGAACACGTTTTGAAGCAAAGAATCTACCCCTCCCCTTCCCAGTGAATGAACTGGCTTGGCTCCACTCTGCCTATTGCTTTTTTCGGGAATAGCTGTAGCTGGCTTTAAAACGCGTTTTTCATGCTCAAAATGTCCAAAAATCGTTTTATGTTTTAATGATAAATGTTATTAATGATAGAGGCTGCAATTATAGCCTATAGCCTACTCGTGTTGACTGCGGGCAGGATGTACGTTAACGAAAAACAGACCTTCTGTTGAGTGGAGCTACTGGAACGAACTCAAAGAAAGCCACTCTCTGATCGTCAGACAGGTGAACTTAATACATTTAGGCCTATTTGTCTTGGAATTTAACTATTAAACAAGAAATTTGAGCTAATGCTCACGAGACGCACGAAAGCCTATAACAGTTCCGGTTCAGTAGTTTAGCTGAAAATTGAAATATTCACGTTAAGTTAATATACAAATACCAAATTCTCTATCTGGATCGCATAACGATAGTAGCGTGGCGCCACCTTGTAAATGATATAGAATTGTGTCGCAGCCCGAAATCGCCAAAAAATCCACAAAACCTATTTTGGCGTTCAAGGTCATTTAAGGTCATTGAATTCAGCGCCAATCGAGAGCCAGTATACGACATCCTATTAGTGATTAATAGTAACCTAGGCTCTATCTCGCACCGTTACTGAGATACAGCGACTTATTGGCCAAAAATCGCAAATTTAGCCCACCCCCATCTCATTTAGCACCCTCATTCGCCGTGACCCCCTTCGACTTTATGTAAAAGCTTTACGGTTTCTGAAACTAGAGTCTTCCAGGCAGCCGATGGTAAAGATTTGGTGATCCTAGCTTGCACCGTTTTGACTGATCCACCCGTGTGACGGAAAGACGGATGGACAGACGGACAGGCAGACAGACAGAATTGCGATGGCTAAGACGCGTTGAAAGCAGTAGCTGCTTTCGCGCGTAAAACGCTTTTGTTGAATTCGTGTCGTGTAAAAACTTGCAGCGAAACAGCAGTCTAGAGTCGTGCAAATGATGCATGAAGAAAAAAGCTTATTATGGCATTTCTGTTGTGTATAAAGCTGCTGAACGCAAGTGTTAAGTTAATACGACAGAAAAAACAAGAAGCCCAGCTTTCGCTAGGATAGCCGACCGTACTGGTTGTCAGTGACCTTCAAGGTTATTTAAGGTCGATAATTTCTATGTCATCTGAAAGGGCGTATGCAATTTTCTATTAGTGATCAATAGCAACCTTGGCTCTACCTCGCACAGTTTAGCCACAATAGCGCGTACTGATATTCAAGGTCATCTAAAATTAATGATTGTCATGTCATTAAAAAGCCAATATGCCACTTTTTATTAGTGATTAATAGCAACCCGGGCCCTATCTCTCACCGTTGCTGAGATAAGGCCAGTTTTCATTGAAAACGCAAGTTTTTTTACCTCTTTCCATTTAACTCCAAATTTGAAAGTGTTTCTCTTGCAATAGACCGCTAAAATTTTGCACACTTAGGTGTAAAACAAGGCTAGTTTTTCATGTAAAATTTGTTCCCTTACAACCTACCGTCTAGCCACGACACCTCCGTCACAGACGACGACAGACAGACGACAACGCGTATGCATGAGCTCGAGTTGCTCAACCGTTACTTAAGTACGGTCGGCTAAAAAAATAACTGCACGAGAAACAGTTGTCATGGTTCAGAGCGACAGGCGCGTAAGTTTTTTGTCATTTTGTTTCTGTTCGTACTAAGCAACTACAACGAGTTGATTGGGTCTCGCTAGCCAGTAGGCTATGTGGGACATAATTCCTGGCTTAATAAAACTCCTTTCGACACATTTTGAAGCACGCGGACGAGAAAATTGGTTGGAGAAAGCGTAGGTTTGTGTGCCTGGTTTGTGCAGAGCGTGTTAGGAGTTGATGCTGTGATGAATCAACGAAACGTCGTGCAAGTGGAGACGCTCAACTTCTCCAGCGAACGAGTTCATCTCCCGATCGTATCTCTGACCCTCGGCAGAAACGACATGGTCAGACGTCAACCTCTGTAGTAGATTAATAATGTGTATTTGGAAGAACTGGTAACGTTTAAAGACTTTTAATAGTTAGCCTAACAAAAAAAATAACGACTAATTAATCGGTTATTTCGATTACAAGCTAACAGTGGTATAATGGCGAAAGAAAAATGTATTTTGTTATTTTCTTTTCAGTACGCCTATTTTTTCAGTTTGTTCAAGTATACGATGCACTGACACACAATAATTATTGTGTGCTTTAACCCAGTCTTGTGGATGAATGGAAGTATTATGTTCACAGTCACATGCAGTTAATGCACTGCTGTGCGACCGTCTTAATAAACCGTATTACGGGTCTTTCTCGTCCCTCCGTCCGTCAGTCTGTCTGTCTGTTCGTCTGTCCGGTACGGATTTCTATCACAAAAGGAAGCGGAAAACCCAAAATTTGTGCGAACGTTTTTCAAGGCAGGAATAACCTTATGGCACAAAAGGTGGAGCTTAGGCTTAGATTTGAAGATAAGGTTTGGTTACGCGGCTACGTGCGGACGGCCGTATATTATGTCGCCATTGTGCCGACATTATTTTTTAGTTGTAGTCAACATTTTACGTCGGATGATTTTTTTGGCTGTGAAATAATGTGTTCAGGCTTCGATGAAACTGCACTTCTACTCCGACAACCCGGTGACCTTTCGCCTGGTGGAGGGTAACGGGCCGGTCCACATTGCCGCAGAGCATGTTGTCGGTACGCGCTTGACATAAAGGGTGTGTACATGAGCGAAAAAACCTCGCATGCGACAAAAAACAGGCCAGGCTACGTACAGCATGCATCTGTCAATCAGCTCGGGTTTGGTAGCGTCATCGCGCGAGACGCCGCCATATTGTATCGCGACTAATGGCGTTTCGTACATGCCATACCCGCGTTGACTGACAGCCGGACCGTGTGTGGCCCCGCCCCCCTCCCGCCCTGTTTTTGTTGTATGCGACGTTTTGTCCCTCATGTAACGTTTTTAGCGAACTTTTTTGCTTGCCATATGAGTGATGTGATGTGATAAATTTTTAGTGATTTATCGCACAAACTACGATCAGCGATACTGGATTGTAAACGACACAAATTCAACACCAGTCTTATGCTGAAACACCTGACAAACACAAACAAGGACTTGGGTGAGATTTCGCCTGTTGCCAAGTTATTTTGGTATTTGTTTTGTGACACCAAACTTAATTATTACTGGGTATTTGCAATTAAAGTTATATTCATAGTATTTTTTTGATAACTAGGTCTATAAAATTTTTCACAAAAAACGTCTTAACAAACAATTAAATAAACCAGTGACAAACTCGCAAAGCTTTTGTTAAAAGCACATGTATCGTACTTTTTTTGTGCTCAAAATAAGTTGCAAAACAATTAATTTTTTTTCGTTTTCTGGAAATAACTTTAGACATTAATAATTATTCTACTGAATATAATTGCACATAGCGTTCGTTGTTGGTTTGGAATAAGGTTAAGTAAAATTTTTATTCTCAAAACAACACGTTTAAACGACTCAGATTCTTAAAATAAAATACTGTACAAATACATTCTACCTGCGGACACGTCACGAGACTTTGTTTGCATGCTTATTTTTTTAATGTTTTAACGTACTTTCGTGACGTTTCTGGTTGTACACAATAGTATGCTGTCGATGGTCGGTATTAACTGATGGACACAACGAAACAATCTGTTCATCTTTTCTGATAAATGTTTAAATATTTTGGAACGTACTTTCATGTTGTTGTGTCTGCTAAGAGGTTGCGCTTGCCATTTTTTTATTAAACGAACACATGTTGTGGTGTAATGTGGTATCTCCTTATCCCTGTCCCTCACTCTTCTTGTGTCGTCTCCAGCATCGTCAAGCGTCACATTCTCAACCTTGAAAATGTGTGACGAGGAAATAAGAGTTGGTGGGCTATTACAACAACATGTAATGTGGTGTCATTTATATTTCGTTTACACGATGAAGCAAACATCAAGCAAACATCGAGCAAACGTCAAGAAACGTCAAGCAAACGTGAAGCAATTAGAACACACGTTGTGCACGTCTATTTTGAATGCATTTGCTTGATGTTTGCATTGCTTGATGTTTGCTAGATGTTTGCTTGATCGTGTGAACCTTTATATACTGTATACCGTTTGTATACCGTTTACACGATGAAGCAAACATCAAGCAAATGTATTCAAATATGCACGTGCACGACGTGTACTCTAATTGCTTCATGTTTGCTTCATCTTTGCTTGACGTTTGCTAGATGTTTGCTCGATGTTTGCTCGACGTTTGCTTGATGTTTGCTTTATCGTGTAAACGGGGTATTAGAGTACCACGACGACGACGAAAGAGCTGATGAAGTGTGTAAGAAGAATGGTGGCACCGGCAGCAGTTTTCCCGCCAAGCGTCCACCGAGCGCGAACAGGCCCACGCACCAGCCTACCGCGGGCAGTGCTGCGGTGAAACAACCGGCTCCTAGAAAACGTACAATAATGTCCGAGTCAATGCGAGAGAAAGTAGACCGATTCCTGGACGATCTGGACGACTCGCCGGTTAGTTCTAGCCTTTTACACGTAACACACATTGGTGTTATATACCGTGTCTAAAAAAATCAGTCAAAATTGTTTTCGTCACAACTTTATCAAATTTCAACCAACTTTGATAATTTTTGGCACAGACATGGCTAAGACAATAGAATTATGTAAGGTGTACTCTTTTTTCCACCTCGCCTAATTCACGTCAACGCACTACCATGTGAAACAGATGCTTCAAATTGTTACATTACGTGGTGATTATTTGTATAAGATTGTTTACCTTTGCATCATCAGTTCGACAGAAGGTGCTACGCGATTTAATAATTTTGTGGTATTAAATATTTTATGGTGAAAATAGCAGCCAACATATTAGCTGACTGATAAGCTAAAAACGTCCAATCAATGAGTGAATGCCGTTTGATCAGTCAGTCGATGATTCCGCTATCAGTCAATGGCGTTACATCTAAATCATTGTCTTTGTATGCGGGGCCCACTTTGGACATAAATTCTGATGATTTGCAAGCAAGTTGTTATACAAACTTATAATTCTGTTAAATAATTTACACTGAGTATTAGTTTGTGCTTAATTGAGTCGTTACAGCGTTTTCTTAAAAAAATAACTCAGCGATATGCAACAATTTGGAACATCTATGTTTTCACGGTATTGCGTTGACATAAATTAGGAGAGGTGGAAAGTGAGTGCACCTTGCATAATTTCGTCGACTTGGCCATCTTCGTGCCAAAAATTATCAAATTTAATCAAAAAAATTTGACAAAGTTATGACAAAAACAATTTTGACTTTTTTTCTGAGACAAGGTGTATATTCTTGTTCTGATTGGATATTATTGGTAACACAGCAACACACACGTGAAGAGGGACATATTCTTAGACGACCACAAGCGAGCTAGAAATTTGTGGCCGGGCCGAACGTTAAAAAGGTTAAAGGTTAAGTTAAAGTGGTGATATAGCTCTTAATGGGAAACCCATCTTAGAGCTACTGAGCGTCACCTGCCGTATGAATCCGGATCACATAGTGTTACCTGCCACCCGAAACAGGTAAATGCGCCCCACCTTAACCCCAGCCAGATAAGCCGGTACTTGATTTACCTACCCCGGAGGGATGGTAGACTGAGTTGACCTATGCGGCTGGTTACATACCCAGATGGTTTATCTGCCCGCAGGCAGTCAACCCATCCAAGTACTAACCCTGCTCGGTGTAGAGTAACTTCGTTATCGAATGAAACGCGTTACTGCTACGCCACGCCACTAATCCAAACGTCCGGCGCAGTAAGTCCAACTGGTGGCGCCGCCTAACCATTTATACTGCTTTTTAAACAAACCATGTCGGCCTTAAGTCATTGCAGTTGAAACTAAGTTTGTTTAATGTGGATAACAGCCGAGCAGCATCGTCAAATTTGCAGACATGCTGAGGACCACAGGCTAGTCGTACCCATTGCATACGCATTGTCGACATTAAAAATTCCCCTCCTTTCAAAACCCTCAACAGCTCTTATTGAAATTTGGGTACTTGTCCGTTAATTCACCCGCAACGGAATTATTCTTGATAAGGCTAACGCTAACACTAACCCTAACCCTGACCCTGACCCTAACCCTAACCCTATCTCTAACCTTCGGGTGCGGGTGAATTAACGTTCAAGTGCCGAAATTTGGCCTCAATTCATTGTAGGCAAGGGTCGTTTTTTCCTCCGATTTTGGTCTTGGTCTGTTGTTCGGATTTGGAGGATCGAGAAATGAAAAATATATATGTTTATAAAGTAAAAAAAGCCAAACCATAAGGCCTTGTGTTAGTACGTTCGGCCTACGGGCGGCCTAATTACTTGATAACGCGATCTGCCGTCATAATTTATCTGAAGCGTACTGTATTTACTGTAAATCTAGTAAAATTGCACTAGCGGCTGGGGCTTTGTCTTTTCAGATCTCGCGCGGAAGTATTAGCCTATCGCTGTATGATTTTCATCAGGACACAAAAATCCTTCGAAATTTAATACATTTGTATGGACATTTTTGGTTAGTTGACGCAGCAAGTTTTACAAAAGTGTACGAGATCGGTTGTGAGCGAATGCTGCAGCGGACAAACGCTGGTGCTTTTCTGGTATGTACTAAATGACGACTCAATTTTCTATTGCTTTGCTTTGGCTGAAAAAACAGCCGTCAATGCACGTTTTGTTTTAGTGCGGAGCATCATTGGCATTGTGGTGTATTTGTAAAGGTGACTTCGTCATCAACCGTACTGAGCGTCAAAGCGGAGAAACCTCTGATCACCGTGTCACCTCCGCAGCCAGCAAAACCAAGAAAATCCAGGTAAACTGCTGTACATGTACATTGTGAGCCATAAAAGGGCACCTTTTTATTTTGGGAATAATACCCCGTTTATCCGATCGAGCAGATGTCGAGCAAACGTCGAGCAGACATCGAGCAAACATCAAGCAGGCCTGGTGGAACCCCGCCCCTTGGCTCAAATGTAGGCCTAGGCTTAGCCCACAGCTGATCACGTGTTATATATATAAGCCTTCCAATTACAACCTGTCCGCTTTCTTAATTAGCATGCTAATTACCATAGCTCGTCGAGCTAGCTGGATGAATGTTAGCAAACATAGAGCAAACGTCGAGCAATTAGCACGTTTATTTTGAATACATTTGCTCGACGTTTGCTCGATCGTGTAAACGGGGTATAACTTGGCCAAATATTTACGTAACACAAGTTATGACACTTACGTATAGGCACTGCGAATTTGAATAGTTTCGCTCAGCCTGTGCGTTCTGTCATTAACGTATCTGTTAACGGAACAGATTCACACGTGCATGCATAATTGAATGGCACTTTGTTTTCTTGCGGTAAAGTAATTACGCTAAATAGATTTGGTGAGCAGCATAACATGAATACGTTGCAAATTTTCTCAGCTACATTTCTGCCAAATATTGTAACGTTTGGTCAACAGTTAGCCAAGTTATTTCCAAAATAAAAAGGGTGCTTTTCTGTGGTTTACGCTGTATGTATAAATTTATACATGGACGACGACAGAGGAACAGGCCGAGAGAAATAGCTGCTTCACTGTCCCCCCAATTCGCCCCTAGAAGAAATTTTAGCTGTGCTAAGGGGTTAACAGACGACCAGCTGGGCGACAGATGCTTGGGCGACAAATGGAGTCCACGTGTGGGCGACGGTATTTAGGACGAGTGCATGAGCGACACCGTGTAAGACTAGGCGACAAAATACTTCGAACGGATTCTAAAGTATAGGCATTTATTATGCACAAATTGAATATTGATAAACATCACGTGCAGAATATTTAGCTCACGTCATGACCTTAAGTACGACCTCTGTAAATCCAAATCGGACCAAACAACACACACTACAAACGCAGGCCATCAAGATGCGAATAATTAACATCTTGCACCTTATCTCATTAAATTAAAGCTGCCGTTTAGTGTTACATAACAAGCAATATATAGGCTAATTTGAATGCAGTCTCCCCGCAGAAATGCTATGCTAACTTGGTACCAAGAAACAATATACCTTTTAAATTTTTACATCTGTTAATTAAACGACACTTGTCGCCCAAACGTCTTAAATGCATTGAACGTTGTCGCTCAAATGTCTGTCGTCCAGACGTCCGCCCCCCAGTGACGTAGCCAAGGGGAGCCCAGGAGGCCCAGCCCCCAATCCTTCAGACATAACATAAGCATACTATAAACTGCACAAAATTTGCCATTTTGGTCAGTATATTTTTGGGAAAATAATTATAATTGTTGCCATCAGATCTCATCTTTTAAAGCTAACATGCACAAAATTCGATTTCGGACCCCGCTAGGGGAGCTCACAGGGCTTCCCAGGCCCCTAGCTGGATTTTAGGGGGTCCTACTTCTAAGGGAAAGAAGGGAGGAAAAAAGGGGAGGGCACGGGAATAAAAGGAGGGGTTAAAGGGGAAGGGCAGAAAAGGAAGGGACAAAAGGGGAAAGGGAGGGGAGGGAAAAGGAGACGAGCTCCCCCAATTGAAGTTTCTGGCTACGCCACTGTGCACCCCTGATAAAGAGTTCTGTCATGAAATTGTAATGCTCACAACGACTGAATAAAGGTCAACATTTGGTCCACTGCGCTCTTTGTCTTAAACGCCACTATCCGATTATTGTTGCCTCTACGCTATCTAAATTTATTTTGTCGTACAGGCCTATACACCGACTGTGTGGATACTTTAAAATCTATTTTTTTACTATAGGGGCCTACCGTGAGCTCAACTACAGAGAACTATAGATGGATTCAACACCTATTTTGTTTGTACGTCCAGACGATTTTTTAAATACATATTTGCATTTCCAATCTACTGCGAAGTGCGGATATCTATAGTTTTCGCTAGCAGGCTATTTACATATTTTTATTAATTTGTTTTTGTTTTTTTTGTACTTCAATACACAGTTTATCTGTTAGCTATCCACAGTATTTAACACGATGACGCTAAATAATTTTGCAGATAATTATAATGTGCATGAACGTTGATCATCATTACATTGCATTATCACTGCATGCTCATTATGTTGTGTTTCTTTTCAGAGCAAAGAAGTCGCCGGGAATGAAAACGGTAAGCAGTGCTATTGCTTATAATTTATTCACATTCTTCGTCAGTTGATACTGCTGCGTGTGCGAGTTTGTGTATTCTCGTTTACATTGACTGTGTTTTTGGCTTAAAATGCATACTATAATACAGAAATACCGCTGCGCTTTATAAAACAGACTATACTGACATTAATCCTAGCATTGGCTAGGGTTTCGACAGCACATCTTAACCTCCCAGTAGGGTCAGAAGCCCCGGTCCAATGACATTCTGGAAGCCACACGTACAGTATATGTTTGCCAAGTGGCATCTTATTTTTAGTGGTTGCAGCAGTCATTAGCGTCGTGACAAAAGGGGGAAGGCAATCCCTCCCAAGTTTTTGGCTGTCGAAAAGTTGTCAGAAAATTTTTTGTCCGAAATTTGTCGTTCAAAAATGCAAAATTTAGAGCTAGAAACCCGAATTTAGGAAAATTTAGTGGAAAATCGAACTTTTGGGCACTCAAACGTGCAACATTTGTCCGAAAATTGTGCCACTAACCCACGACGCCTCTGTTAGTAGTGTGCGCGAGTGTGACAAACAAATGGACAGACGACGCACGGATTACGCCAATTGTCATGCCGTAGACCCCCTAACATCTGTCAAGTGGCCGCCTAAAATATAGGCTGCCGCCTAAAATATAGGCTACAAGATAGCTATAGCACGTTACTTACACGTATGTCAACGCGACGTTTGACAATAACAGTAGCAGTGCAATCGGTAAGTCTTTCTGTTTATTTTCTGTTTTTTTGGTAGAAAGCGAAACTCACAGCCAAGCCAAGAGCAGCCAAAAAATCGCCAAAGAAGGTAAGCATTCACGGAACAAAAGTTAGAAATATAAAATTACATGTTGCTGAATATATTACATATCTGTGCAGATAGTGGTACTTTACCATTATTCAGTTTTTACCTAAGTTTTATATGAAAGTATCCTTAAGGCGCGTACAGATCGCGTAACTAAACTGAACTGGACTGTCACGGTTTAGTTTTTGACGAACTGCGTATATGAGCGTAGTCACGTAGTCAGCGACGCCGTTAGACGATGCCTACTGTAATGCATTACTGTTTGCCCATTGGTCAGTTCGTCAACAAAAAATATGAGCTAATGCTCATGAGACGCGCGAGAGCCTATAGCACTTCCTGTTCGCAGGTAATATTGGCCTATCGCCACTTATTTTGTCGTAATTCACTCTTCTGCGGTCAAAAATCGCCAAAAATCACTAAAACCCCCATTTTTAAGGTTCAAGGTCATTTAAGGTCATCGATGCTAATACCAATTAAAAGCACGTCACTAGTGCTTGTTATTGATATTGATGACAAAATGTTCAAAGCGCATTAGAGATCTTTTCGAGTATGCGCTATATAAATTTACGCTTTACTTGCTTACTTACTTACTATGATAAGCAGCATGTCTGTGCCTATCCGCAACTGTTTTCACGCTAAACAAGCCAATAGCGGAAAAATAACTGCTTTTTAGGGGGTACCCTTCTTCGACACCCCATGCGCAGGCCTCGTTAAACGTAGGTGGTCGTGACTTAGACTGCTAAAATCTACATTCAATGGCGAAAGTTTCCTATGCAGGTTGCCTTTGTCTGTCTCCAGCTATTTCGGCGCAATTCACTCTTGAAATATGTGTGGCAGCCCGAAGTCGCGAAAAACTCACTAAACCCCCTTATTTTATGGGTTCAAGGTCATTCAAGGTCATCGATTTCGTCATTTTTAAAAAGCATGTCACCAGTGCTTGTTATGATAAGCAGCATGTCTGTGCCCATCTGCAACCATTTGCACGCTAGACAAACCACAGAAATACAGAGCGTCACCTGCCATTTGAGATCACACAGTGTTTCCTGTCACCCGACACAGATAAACTTGCCTTGCCTTAACCCCAGCCAGACGTCGATACCCAGGAGGGATGGAAGGCTGAGTTGGCTTTGGTGGTTGGCTATTTACCGACATGGTTTGTTTGTAATAATCGCTTGATAGCGACCCGACTGCATGGGAGTCGAACACACAGCCTCTCGATCGTAAGTCTAACACCTTACGGCGTTACGCCATCAAGCCAAGTCATTTGTTTTCACTGTTCTTGCGCTAAATAAAAGATGTTGTTCTGTTGCAGAAAACAGCAAATGGCAGCGGCGCTACAAAAGCGAAGGCGAGCCTGAAGCCAAAGGCATGTGATCGCCGCAAAAGTTGCGCCATTTAAGTCCGTCAAATTATCGTTTCTTTCGTGCATCACTAGAGAGCTGCACACGCGTTATATACGATGCATTTATTCCATTCGTCACCGTTGTTTTGCACCTTTCTGATGTGTTCACGCGTTAGATTATTTATGGCAGACATCATTTGAACGTCTATCAGGTCAAGGGCTAGAAAATTAGCTTAAACAAAGAACTGATTTTCTAAGCTTTTCAAAACTTAAAAAGCTGAAAGTAAAATTTTTGGTTTCTGGATTTCATTTGTTGTACAACACAGATAACAAATTTTATTTAAATTTGTAACTATTTAGTCGTAATTTTCAAGTTTTGTTTCAAAATATTTATAAAAAAATGTAACAATAGCGTAGGCCTACAGGGTTTCTGGGTTGAAATTTTTTGTTCGATCTTGCCTAAATCTAAAGCCTTCAAAAAATTTAGTTTTTTTCGGCCCAGCCTTGTATAATGTGTGTTTGGTTTATGCAGTTTAATTGTGTTATCAGCCTGCATTGTATCGACTTTGTTGTAATGCGTTTTCCTGTTAGAATGCAACAAATTTGATAATATTTATTGTTTTTCAACGTCAAGTGTTAATTTATGTTAATTTCTCCACACGCAGATTCTGAATCAAACGGTTTTCGTCGTCAGTAAATCAACCAAAACGACGAATTTACAGTAAATTATTCTCACGAAATCGAGATTTAGTTTCATCGGCGGACGAAGACGACGTCGTTTTAGTGAAAATGATACGCGAATAAAGAAAAAAATGCAAATATGGACGGTGCATCTAAGAAAAGAGCAAACTCAAAATACCTAAAGGGTCACTTTTTTGGCCCACCTTGTATAGAGTCCACGGTCGATCTGTCAGTACCGTACAGTAGCCGAGACGACAGCGTAGCATATAGGCCTGTACGGATCGCTGGCCACTGGGACCGATCAGTCACTGGCTTACAGCCGGTAATGTCGACCAATAATCGATCAAACGACCTAACGTAACGTAGTCGTACGTCGATGATCTAAGTATTATTATACGCATTGATGATCTAAGTGACCAGTGGCCACTAGTCGTTGTAACTGTCACAGTTGTATGTGACTGATGGCGCCCGATTCGTGATAAAAAAAAATAAACCGGACAAAACACGTAAATCCGAAACTTGTGCACAGACGAATGATTGACCTAGGCCTACGCTGTTTAGCGGTCGTAAGTAAGTAGGTAAGTTATATTATTTCGGTAACAAGATTGCCGCTGGATTACACACTGTAAGTGCAATATACACAGTTAAGAAATGAGCAATACAATACCGTCCGTATTATGCAATATTGTCTAATTACGATAAAATACGATAAAAAGAACAAAATTCAATACATGCCAATAAGAGAAGAAAACGAGATAATCAATCGTTTATTACGCAAAAAAAACAAACACATAGTACACGAAATACATAAAAAATCATAAAAAATACAATACAAAAAAGTTAGAACTTAATTTCCGCAGTAAACGTGTTTCAAAGTAATTGAGGGAAAAACTTTAGGTTTGGCTGACCCCAGAGGCGTGGGTCCAACTCTGCCTAAAGCAGCCGCGCACGGCGAAGAAGACACCAACCAATTGCTGACAGTCAGTGCTGCGCAGTGCTGACACTAACAATACAGAAACTACGCTCACTCGGTTTTCACTGACCCTGCTCACGCTTATTCCTGACGACTGCATCGGCGTCATCAGACTTTGATCAACTTGCAGCCTGTGGATACTGAGCGTTGAATTCAGAAGAAAGTCGGCTCCCTGATCATCGGTACGTGTGCCGTTATTTTTTCTCAGCGGCATAAATTGCTCATTTGTCTTAACTTGAAAATAATTTAAACCCAATTTGAGCGAAGTTCTGTTTCTATGTCAGGAACTTTGTTGACTGCAGTTTGCAAGCAGGCTGGTGCGGGCTATTAATAAGTCAATATTGAAGTCACACATTGAATTGTACCGCCGTACGGTAGAACGCTTAAGTGAATTTGGGCGACGACCGGTATGTCATTATGGCTTAATATGTCATTTTTGTTTAATATTTTGCTTAAACATTAGCATATAAAACTGCACTCGATGAAGTCAGCCGTATGTAAGAATTCGCGTTTGTCAACGTTGTAACTTCGGTGGTTGGTTTAAGGTCACTCAAGGTCAAGTAAGATAAAAAAACTCATCATATAGTCATTTAATGACAGTTGACATACGCAACTTCTATCAACGCAGTCATCTAATGTCAAAAAAATGCAAACATTTACGAAAAACTTCCATTGTGTGTGCGGAAAGTAAACACGACTAGCAAAAAAGTACTCTAAATAGAAACTAATGTTAACACACACAATTTGTACGAACAGGAAACAAGAAATTTGAGCTAATGCTCACGAGACGCGCGAAAGCCTATAGCAGTTCCTGTTCGCAAACTGTCAGTCTATATCAAGCCATCTGGATCGCATAACGAGTTAGTGGCTTGGCGCCCCTAGCGAACGTTGTAGAGTTGTGTCGCAGTCCGAAATCGCCAAAAATCCATAAAACCCTCTATTTTGGCCTTCAGGGTCATCCAAGGTTATTGAATTCGGTGGCAATGGAAAGCCAGTGTAATAGACGGACGGACAGACGGACGGACGGACAGACATAATTGTGATGGCTAAGACGCGCTGAAAGCGTTAAAATATACGGACCAAAGTTCACCAATTTTGAGAAAATCTGAATCATTGTCAAAAATTGACTCCCCCCAATTTTTTTTGTTTTTAAACTTTGGCCCACAAACTTTTAACGTCTTGTATTCCTTCTCGAAAGCTTTTCAAAAGTGCCAAAATATGTGGACCAGACTTCACCAGTTTCGAGAGAATCGGGACCAAATTTTAAAATTTGATCACCCAATAACTTTTTGTTTTTGAACTTTGGCCCACAAAATTTTGGTGGGTTGTAGTCCTTACCCAGCGCTTTCCAACGACGTCAAAATATATGGACCAAAATTCACCAAGTTCGAGAAAATTGGAACTAAATTTCAAAATTTGACGCTTCAAGAATTTTATGTTTTTGAACTTTGGCCCACAAAATTTTTTGAGCTTGTAGCACTTCCATAGGGCTCTTTAAAAACGTCAAAATATATGGACCAAAGTTCACGAGTTTCGAGACAATCCAGACCAAATTTCAATATTCGACCCCCAAAATCTTCTCCCCTAAGTAGTTTTAGGGCCCAATTTTGGCATGGGCTTATAGGGGGCGTAGGGACCTACCTAAGGTCTAAAAATGGGGCACATCCCCGTTGCCCCTAATTTTGGGGGAATTTTTACCTTAATTTTTATTTTTACCTCAAAATCTCAAAAACCTGCCTTCTGGGACAACCACCCTTTGGAAATTTATGGAGATCGGCTTTACCCCCTCGACTCCGATCACGCAGAGTGTTCCACCAAATTACGCAGAGACGTTAACGATACAACACAATGAAACGTAGTCATTAACACATAGAGTGGCGAAAAAACGCACAGCGAACTTTGCTGTAAGAGAACTCAACAATCATTGCCCAAAACAGTCAAATTTTGTAGAGTTATTAAAATATTAAAATATGTTGCACCTAACAAGCTAAACAAGAAAATCCCTGCTAACGCAAAGGGAAACGCGCAACAGCGGTGCACCGTCGTACGCTAGTGATCCGTAGACTTCATCCGTAGATTTCATTTGTACGGCTTTTGGCTACAGTTTCACAAAAGGCCCAGTGAAACAAAATCAGTCGGCAGATGGCGTCAGACGACCTACGGTTAAATATGTATTTTGTACTCACCAGAGGGCGCCACTATCTCGCTCTGGCAACGCCATATCGGCTAGATATCGCTGATTTTCCTACCCCCTTTCATTTAACGGCCTCGTTCGGGGTGACCCCCTCCGAGCTTATGGAAAAGCTTTACGATTCCTAAAATTAGAGTCTTCCAGGCAGCCGACGGTGAAGATTTGGTGATCCTATCTTGCACCGTTTTTGACTGATCTAGCCGTATGACAGACAGACGGACGGACGGACAGAATTGCGATGGCTAGGACGCGCTACAGCATAGTTGCTGTTGCGCGTCAGAATGGTAGTTTTTAATCAACGATTTGTAAGATATCTGCCGACAAATTTCATTTAACGGTTTTTGCCGATCCGGTAACTATTCGTATTGTTGAACAGTTTGAAACCAAATGACGACGCATCGAGGTATTTTAATATTAAATTGTCGTTATAGAAGTCATAGTTTCAAGCACAATAACTCTCTACTGTAGTCGTTGGCTCATAATTGGTAACCGACAGAAGTTTGATATTTTTTTCAGTAAATATGCTTACAGCGAAATTGCATTTTAAAATGCAGACATAAAAAGTTGCGAATAATTAAGTCATAAGTTGCATTAAACTTAAAGACCTTTAATGACCAGTGCATGATCTGCCTATACAATCAGCGCGGTGAACCTAAATGAACTGCTTTTGACGAGTAATTTACCAGCCACCAAAGAAATCTCTCGTTGCACATTTCAGCTCGGCAGAGAACACAAAAGCAGCAGTTAATTTCTTCGCACCGAACACTGCAGAAAGTATAGTTAACTATCGGACAAACGTTTAATGATAGGTTTGCATGTCGCACTTGTCGCTCAAGCGTGCAAAGCGGTAACTGCAGGCCTATCATTCTATACAAGGTTTATCGCAAGCAAAGCAGTGTCACAGTCATCTATACAGTAACTACAATCAAAACGATATACATTGAACAGCTGGAAACTGAAGCTTTTTATCGTTCATTCAGCTGTGCAATGCGTCAGTGGTATTAAATTTCTTCGAAGCGTGTAATTTATTTCATTCAGTTGACGTAGTGACTATTCGTCCGGCAGCCGTACAAATAGCCCGTAAGCTATTTTTTCCGGTCAAAACGAAAACGATGATTTGCCATTTCATAGCTTTAGTTACGATTCATTCCCAAATGGTAGGCAGCGGCGTCTGCATCGATCGGCGTAACTAGTGTTAGGCCTACGTATGGTCAGCAGAATTAGTGTTAATATTGGTGTGTAGAGTTTAAGGGTAAGGTTAGAGTTAGGGTTAAAGTTAGAGTTTGCGTATTTCAGAAATTTATGTGACGATAATGCACACCCACACTAAAAGTGTAATATTGGTGTAATAAATGTGTGATATTGGTCATGAATTTGAGGCTGCTGCAGGCAAGCACTCAAGTTGTCGATTGGCGATACTTGTGATTCCCTAATTCCTAGGGTTGAGGTCTTCAGTTGACCGGCTGCCACCGTTGTCTCTGCGTCGTACCGTCGCAGAGACCACTGCCGTGCTGCTGCTGTTATTCGCGCTTGATGTTCCTATGCCATAGATCAGCTGGACAGGCGCCAGACCACGAACTCCAGTTCTGTGTACTAGCTATAGTACAATAACAGTTGATGCTGAAATTGTCTCGTTATGGCACTTTGAGCAAATCAGCGGCAACAGCCGTCGACTGTCGGTTGATCGAAGATATTTGGACGGACGTTTGAGAAATCCGGGTGACGTCGGACAGTAGATCACGTGTCCAGCTAGAGATCAACGTCGCATTGCTAACTTTCGAACAACGCCCGACCGACGCGCGTTAAGCGTGGCTTCCATACAAAGCAATAAACGCAAAGTACGCAACGCAACGAAGGCAACAGTCTCAACATCGGCGTCCTGGGTTACAAAAAGTATGTGGGTCAGGAAGTTGCATTTTTTGACAGAAACTGTGAATTTCCGGCAGAATTCCGACTGAAAGCTACCATTTTCGACGGAGGAGAAAAAATAAGGGCTCGCATCGCTTTAAATTTGGTTTTATTTTTTTCAAAATTCAACATTTTTGATGAAAATGTTTGGACAAAAAAATTTCTGACAAATTTCTGACAGCTCAAAATTTAGACCGGGTAATTGGCAACGACCGCTTTTATACTTGCCTTTCACCGTTGCATCAGCTGCGTGTGTTGCGTACTTTCTTGTATTCGTTGCGTACGTTGCGTGCTTTGGATGAAAACAACACTTCAGTGCTGAACGCACGTCCGTGATTTGCTACAGAGCAACTGCTGTTATGCCCCATCTACACTGTGCAATGTCGCCCTCTTTTCCTATCTTACCAGTGAGTTGCGCGCCTGTTTAGGCTATAGTTGGATAGCCTGCAAATAGTACAAACGAGAAGGTTGTTGCTACTCAAAGTCACTGTCATTGGCGTTCATTCACGCGTATGCTGCAAAAGTGTTTTTGTCAATTAATAAGCTCAGTACTGAGAGATTGACTTCAGGGAACGCCGCTGTGAACGACAAAGCGTTTAGACATTTCGTCGCACTTTGAATAGCATGCCCAAAAGGCGCGAACAGAGCGACGTAACTGAACTGAACTGAACTGACATGGTTTAGTTTTTGACTGACCAATGGGCAAGCAGTTACGCATTACAGTAGGCACTGTCTAACGGCGTCGGTGGCCTACGTGACTACACTCAAACACGCGTCAACCAATGACCAGTGGGCCCGCCATTGGTCAGTTTCGTTACGTTGCTGCTCTGTCGCGCCTTAAGAGTCTCAGTGCCTCAGTCCATTGGCAATCAATCCGGCCATCAGGCCACACAGCAACTGTCACGTAGACTATACGCAACAAGTAACCAAGAAAAAAAAACAAAAAAAAAACTGCGTCTATGAGGCTAGCCGACTTTAGAATCAGTCCGCGGATGTGTTCTGCGCCCCACAGCTCAAGTGCCATTGTGTCTCGAAATTATTGTCGTGCGATGATAAGCCTAAATTCCATTACTGCGACTTTTACCGAAACTTCTACGCGGGAAAATTTCGGTGAAAGTCGCGGAAGCGAACCACGAAGTAATAATGTCACAGGGAAATTTCGGGCTTTCAAACATTTTTGACACGTTGAGATGGTTGCGACAAAGTCCGTGAAAATCAGTTTGTGTCGCTCTAATGGAACTTAGGCTTAGACCGTGACAAGACACGGGGAAAGTCTGCGCGCGACAAAGTCCACGCCGCCGACTTTAGCAGCGATTTTGTCGCAAAGTCGGCGTAATGGAATTTGAACTTAAATGAGCGACCATTTGTCGCATGTCGTCGTGTTGTTGTGCATGTCGCGATGTCACTACCTGCCCGTTTATCGCGCGGTTCAATCTACTACATTACAGTCATAGACTTTTACACGTATCTCAGCTATACACAGGGTAAGCCTATAGCCGAGTCTGTGATTACCGTCCGTTGTGCTGTGACAGTGACGAGCTTGCGATGTATTACGCTAACCCTCCACTGCTGCCCTTACTTCAGTAGGGTTTTATGACGATCCATGCACTTCTTTCATAACTGGTGTTACTTTTTGTGTGCATGTGGTGGCGGTATGAGGGTATATTCGTAGTCACTGTAAGTAATGGGCTTTATAAAACGATTGATTGCGCTTGCGCTGTAGTCTGTTTCTGTTGATAATTGATTGATATGCAGGGTGGGCTAAAAAACGTGGCACTTTACTTTTGTTTATATCTTCGCCAATTATTAGTCGATTTTTAAAATTTTTTCACTGGCACACTCTGCGGACAATTTGCAATAGCGTGATTAATGCATATCTTACCACACCGTAAATGCGTCTCTACACTACTTTTTGAAATATCAATGAAATATGCATATATAATGATAATAGCAAACATTATGGTAAAATTGAAAAAAAACGCCAGACCAACATTAGAGTGAATGGTCTGTATGCCACGAAACTGTGTGGGTCTAACACAGTCTAGTGTCACTGCAGTGTTGGTCTGAGTGTTTTTCATTTACCTAAATTTTTGTTGTTATCGTTAGTTTTTGCTTACATTCATATTTCACAAGGTAGTGCAGAAATACGCTTATTATATGACGGGATGTATAATAATCACATCATTGCAAATTGTCCGCAAAGTGTGCCAGTCAAAGAATTTTGAAAATTGGTCAATAATTGGCGAAGATATAGGCCTACACGGTGTTTCATAAAAAGACCCCTTTTTGTTTTTTTTCATAATTCACTCAAATGATGAACAATTTGCATTATATTTTTATCAGTTGTAGCTGAATAAATATTAATTCAAAATGCCTTAACAAAACATGGCAGTTGATTAAATATTCTTTGCTAGTCGTGATGTAACGCTAACATTATAATGTGTTACGGGTACAAACAGGTTAATCCCAGTTGGTGCTGCCAGTTGCTACCCTGCTTCGATGGTGAAAAATCCGGTTCGTTGGTGTCAAATATTTGAAGTTTTACAGTTGCAGCCACAAAAACATGCAAAGCGATTGAATCTACGTGTCTGTGGGTCTTTCATATGTTCGAACAAGACAGTGCACTAGCACACCGAGCTTGCAAGATGTTGAGTTTTTGGATCACAAGACGCCCGATTCCATGTTTCCATGTTGCTCAGTGCTGACACGATAAGCATTTTTCATTAGCGAACCAGATTAAGTTCACCATCGAAGCAGGGTAGCAACTGACAGCACGAGTTGAGACTAGCAAGTTTGTACCTGTGACACATTATAACGTCAGCGTTACATCACGACTAGCAAAGAATGTTTAATCAACTGCCATTTTTGTTCAAATATTTCGAATTAGTATTTCTTCAGCTACAACTGGTAAAAATTGCTCGTAATTTGAATAAATTGTAAAAAAAGAACAAAAAGAGGTTCTTTTATGAAACGCCGTGTAGGCAAAAGTAAAGTGCCACGTTTTTATGGCCCACGATGTATGAGCCTAACAACCAAAACCAGCGGTATTTTCTGGCGCCAAATCTACCACGATACTCGTGACTTCATAGTCTAATGAACAGCGTGTCGGACCCAGTGATCGTGAAGTCAGGGGTTCTAATCCCGGCAACTCCATTTTTCGATGAATAAAGTTGATTATTATTAGACAACAACCCTGGGCAAAATTGCTCAGTGCTCACACACATACAGGCCGTCAATGCGATGCCCCAGTTTGCATGCGGCTCTACCGACTAAGTAATCAAAAAAGATATTCCGTATTTAACGTACGTTTTTCGATCAATTATGATTCACTGCTTACGTCTTCTCCAGCAGTAACTACCCACTCTCCCGCCACGAATATAAATCGTTAACCGGGGCATTAGTGGTCGCGTAATGATTTACAAAAACCGTCACACAATCTACAACACCATTCTCACACTACCTGCCATTGCACGTGCGACACACGATCAACTACTTGGCCCGTCGCATTCTATCATTTAACAACTTTATAGTTAATTTTTTCAACAGTCTTGGTGTTTTCGTTGCGTGGAAAACACATACAGATATTTATGTTATAGTGTCGATTTCAGCATATCAGCTGGCAGAGTTTGTTTTTGCAGAACGCACTGGTGAGTCGTAATGTCGTATTTAATTTATCGTAATATTGCGAAAAATGAAACAAAAATGCGAGCGAGAAAAAATCGAATCGGCGGCGCGCTAGCAGCATTGACAACGCTTATTACGCGCCAAAGCTATCATAACTAGAGCAGGTATTAGCTACGTTAATTCTGTCCTTCTGTCTGTCTGTCATCTTCATCTGCCTCCGTTTCTCACCTTTCCTTGTATCACACTGCCTCTCAACAATACTCACACTTAACCCGTACCTCATTTTCTTTCTGTCTAATCTTCTCTCGCTCACGTATCCAGTACTGT
>Ga0209367_1001399_pt1 | contig 29511 bp, 18 predicted proteins | sample WorMetLIZISLAND2_FD_187412 | JGI IMG/M metagenome (GOLD analysis project Ga0209367, IMG submission 187412) | Marine gutless worms symbiont microbial communities from Max Planck institute for Marine Microbiology, Germany - Olavius geniculatus... ...
CCCATCTCAGAGCTACGGAGCGTCACTTGTCATATGGGATCACACAGTGTTACCTGCCACCCGACAGAGGTGAACGCGCCCCGCCTTAACCCCAGCCAGATAGGCCGGTACTCGATTTACCTACCCCAAGCCTCGAGCGCTCTTGAGTTACGAGTGACTTTATCAGTTACTATTACTGAAATTATTTATACACAAGAACTGCCACAGACAAAACTAGAAAAATATGTTAGCCCAGTGCCGACATATTATGCAGCCATTCGCCTAACAACCCTATTCCTATTGAACAGAAAATCCACACTCCGTCACTGCTATCCCAAGAAATAAACACACAAACTTTGGTCTTTCTGGGCTTTTGGATTCAGTGTTAAGAGCACACATGGACAGATGTACGGATAAATGGGCAACACAATACAATACAATACAATAGAGAATTTGCACTCAAAAACTGACAAACAAACTGTCAGTTTAATCTAGCACATAAACTAAAAAGAACTAAAACGTTTAACAGAAAAATGAAATGAGAGATACTGAGAAAAGAAATAGTGTTAAATGAAAAAAATGACAAAATTAAAAAAATGACTGAAGTAAAGACAACTAAAATAAGAAAAAAACTGAACAGTTAAGATATAAAGAATAATAATGATAACTAAAACTCTAAAAAAAACTGAAAAGAGTAAACATAAAAACCCTGAGCAGGTCCGAATAGCCATGGAGTCAGTAATGCAGACGGCCACTCAACAAACTGATAAAGGCTAGCTTCGACCCAACAAAACAAACACAACGGACACAATGCAATAATAGACACCTGAGTTTTGCCTGTTGTGTGGCTTGCATTCACTGCATACTGTTCTTGTATCGCCTGCATCAGTGAAGTATGCAAGAGCCCTGCGCTGTGTCGGATGAAAACTAGGCTTAAGAAAAACCATGCAACAAACTACAAGCACAAAATACTGAAATAATAATCATCAGGACGCCGCTGACATGAGTATATTCTCTGCCAGCTTCAACCGCTGTCTAAACTCGTCGTCATTGGCAACGTCATCAACATTCGGCTGGGATTTCCGCTTGAGGAAATGTAGCAGGAAAAGCCGGAGTCCATCGCGCAGTAGCTGCAGGTGGGCGGAGCTTGCAATGCGCTGGAATGTTTTCTCAACGATATTTTGTGAACGGTTGGATATCAGTCGTCGTAACACTCGCTCCAGAAGACATTTCATTGGCCGCTCCAGTTCCGCAAAGTCTATGTTCTGCAGTCGCAACAACGACAACAACTACAACAAAGACTACCTCAAGAACTACTACTACTAACACACACTTCAGAAGGCAATCATCAGCCACTACACTGCTCCAAAGTCCTAAAATACAGAAGCACTGAAAAATCCAGATGCACTATATGACTGATTTTAACACTTCAATCACAAAAGTGGGATTTATAGTAGACATCTTTCTTGTCACTAAACCTCTGGCATAGTGAACAGCAATTAAGTGTAATAAAACGTTAAAAAATACCATAATAACAGTAGAAACATCTGTAAGCAAAACTTTGATTACAGCTGGTAATTCAACATAAATGCAAAAAAAATGTTTCAAAAAACTTCACAATTATCAGAAGCAAATCCACCTAGCATATTCTACAATATACACACGTGTGAACCTAACTGAACATTTACAGCAATCAAGTTTCACCCGCACGAAGACTTAATAATTATCACAGGTGTGAATTGACCTTGAAGACAGGAAGGCTGAGTGAAGATGTTGCCAATGTATGTGAACCGACCTTGAGGATATGTGCTATGACAGGGCCTATATACCTTAGAAAAACGTACAATTATCACAGGTGTGAATCAACCTTAAAGACAGTAAGGCTGAGTGAGGATGTGGCCAGTAGATGTTCTATCAAGTCAGCAAGATGATTCAACTTGAGCTCCGTGAGTTCTGCGACCAGCTTGAGATGGTCTTGAACACAAAACTGAACCGTCATCTGACCACGTACACATCGTGATTATAAACACCCCCCACACACATAACACATATTACAGGGTGGTCAAAAAACCAGACACGTTTCTGTTCAGTTCAGTACAAGAATTTCCATTTGCGCAATCTTACAGCAACGCTGTAATGAATGTGCTAAGATAAGCTACCATCACAAGCCTTAGCTCAGGACTTTTTCTCATCACATTTGCATTTCTGATGTCATCTTAAAAATAAACTGTTTTATCATGGCCAGTACCGTTAACCAATCTTAGCATGTTCGTGATAGTACTGCCCCCTGTCCTCCAATAGACAGCATTCTGAGTTCTGACATAATTAACTGTTTACATTATAACAAGAAAAATTGTCAGAGCTGACGTTTGTTACATATGCACGCTTATTACAGACAGTTCTTACAATTTTAGGCTAAGGTCGACTTTTTGTTTTTTTCTGTAAAGGTTAAACTTTCTCTTCCATTAGTATTCTTATGTGCATTGAAAGCCATCCCCAAAATGACCTATCATGTGTTGGGCGAGATGTTAAACCCTACCCTACGCCATTGCTAGAACGTGCTTCTATCATCTGTGATGGCTTCGCCAGATTCGTCGTCAAGCTGGATACAAAGTCACAGTATGACTTGTTCTGGTGCCGATCATGTCGAGAACTGACTACTGCAACACTCTGATCGCCAGCTTACCAGCATCTATAATTGTGCCGCTGCAGCGAGTACAAAATGCAGCAGCACGACTCGTTCTGCAACTTGGGCCGTGCGACTACATCACACAAGGTCTTCATCACCTGCACTGGTTGCTGATCACTGAACGGGTCTTTTACAAACTGTGTGTTCTGATGCATGATGCAGACAACGGCAGATCACCAGCATACATTAGTGACAATGTCACTGCATGCCATTCAGCCTTGCAGTGACCTGGTCTCCGTTTGGCATCAACCACCGACTACATCAAGCCATGTCTGTCTACAAAGTTCGGAGAACGTGCATTTTCTTTCGCGGGCCCTAACGCTTGGAACAATCTACCTTATGAACTAAGACGTATAACTAACGTTAATACTTTTAAAGAACATTTAAAGACTCATTTTTTACTCACGTTTTTAACTAGTTTTGTTTTTAGTTTACTGTTTTGTTGTGTGACATTATACTGCATGACGGCTGTTTTTACCTGTACTATGTAAGATGATAATTCACATAGCGCATTAACCGTAAGAAAACCCTGAACATGCTCAGACTGCTAATAAAGAAAAGTAAAATGCTGGAGATGGTGTCTAAATGTAAACAAAGAATGTGTGCTGGCTTCAAGATAAGAATGGGCAAACACAAATTCTCATACATAACGAAACTGAACTGGATGTAGGTAAAAACCAAGCTAAAAAATGAACAGATCTGCAACGAATGCTACCACCTGCAGTTGTCGGTGATGTGCACAGAGTTTGTCGAGCAGACGTGCATAGAACTCGTTGAAAGTTCTTTCACCGAGACACAACTTGAACACAATGTGCACGGCTTCACGCTGCGACCGAGATTGCTTGGACGTCAGATGCAGCAGCTTGTCAAAAGCATCCACGTAGTCCTGAAAGATCCCAGCGGATACTAGCTAACATCAGTTTATCCTCCAATCCATGGATCATTAATTAATCACATTACTCAGACAGTCGACTTACATAGAAAATTCTGTCAACAAATCAATGACAATAAATCAATTTACCACCCGGTCAAGCAAACAATCAAGACGTTCACTTGCATAATGACAAAATAATCAAAAACAATTGTCATCCAATGAGCTCAAAAGGATCCTCAAAAAGTCCATTTTCAGTCCTTTCGAAAATGTGTTAAAAGTTACAGTAGCATTATGTAGGCAGACCGGCCGAACATACCACATCACTCCTAAATGCACAATGGCCAAGAACTGTTCTAAACATTATTACTATAAAGGAAATAGCGGTAAATAAAATAGATACAGTAAAGGCACAAGAGCAACCAGCACATAAATTGATGGTAATGACTGTGCAAATCGATGTAAAGGTTGTCAAGGTACAAGTTTACATAAAATGTCATCAAGCCAGATGCAGTATTTCATGAGTTATCATGTTAGCATGTTTTTGATGATGCCAAAAACAATACTAACGTAGGTTATGGCACTGCAGGCAGTAATAATCCATCACACACATGCTGTGAAAAAGTGCTCGGCATAGATCAAAGTTCTGTTCATGCCAAGTTGCGTTATTATAGCCAATTCTTACTAATAATGCAATAAATAATCCACAAATCACACACATCACTGGTGATGATGCTGTAAAAGACTGCTCGGCGTAGGTCAGTGTTCATGCCAAGCTTACGACCAAGCTGAACAATCTTTTCACTCACGACAGCCTCGCCTGTCATAGCAACGTCTTCCGTATCCCCCGATAACAGCCCATCACCTACAGACATACTAACGATTAGTTATAAACAAAAATGTAGTTGAAAAATCTAGCTAGAATTTTAAAAAAGTACTGCTGTGTGCACTTCTGCATTTGTCCTTCTGTGCTTTTAAGCTGCTGGTCCACAACATTCCAATGAATTAGTTACTTACTTATTTACTTGCTGAAAAACTAAACTTTTAATCTTACATCCAGCTTTTTGATGCTGCTAGTTTGGCAACAGAACCAGCATCTGGCACGTCAAAAGCCCAGTTCGAATATTTCCCTACTTTTCTGAGACACCTGGCCTAAGCTAAAAAAAACTCTGAAAAAATAGTCCCTTAAACAAAAATCCAAATTAAATGTAGATCTGACCAGAATGAAAATAGATTCAACCACATTGCAGTTGCAGTTAATCATAAACACGACATTTGAAATTTGACACTGCAATTGTAGCACGATGCAATAAAACATGCAAGTAGCTAACCGGAATCTGCAGTTTCTGATTTCGTTGGACCATTGCCATGCCCGGCGGAGCCAACCAGATACCATTTACCATGACTGTCAGCTCTCAGCAGGTCATCCAGACCAACATTCAATGCTGTGTCAGATTTACCTGAAACATGTAACAGTAATGCACCAAGTGTGCTATCAAAGTGTGTTGCACTACTGCTCTTGCATATATTTTCAGCAAGTCAATCAACTGATCCCAAGTATAGCCACAGAACCAAATAAAAACTAAAAAGCACTCGTGAGAGTGCATATCTCCGGTAAGTAAATTTTTATAAAAAAGTAATTTTAGCATGTATAACTTCATAATAAAATATTTTTAATAACAAAAAACAAATTAATTAAAAAAAGGAAACACCACAAAATGTTCACACAGTACTGTTCCTCTGATAGCATTACTTGCCTGACTGAGACATAAACGTTATAAACTACAACATGCAGCGATTTCAAGAACTATGTAAAGGTCTGGACCAGTGGTTAACAGGTGGACAGTTCAATCTTTAGACTGGCAAAGCATTTCGATACATAACCAACCAGTCAATCACCAAGGTCAACTAGCCTGCTATCCCTTTAGGGTAGGTGAATAGAGTATTGACCTGTCTGGCTGGGGTTAATGCATGATGTGTTCATCTGTGAGGGGTGGCAGGTGACACTGCATGATTTTGCATAACAGGTGATGATGCTCTGTAGCTTTGAGATGGATTTCATATGAAGAGCTACACACCCTTTAACCCTTTAACCAGCTGACCTCGAGTGTAAGTTTTTAGCAGTTTCTGCAGTCGTATCAGCTGCTGCTGCTGATCAACATCCAGCAGCTTGTGTACGTTGTTGTTCTTGATGGCAGTGAGAGCTTCCAGCAAAAATTTCACTCTACTCCTGCAAGGATACAACATGATACTATAAGAATTTGCACTCAAAAACTGACAGATAAGCTCTTAGTTCAATCTAGCACATAAACTAAGAAAAACTGAAATGTTTGAAATGTGAATGAAATAAAAGAAACTAAAACACAAGTACAGTTTAAAAAACACCAAAACAATCAACAAAATTCCTAAGAACAGAAAAACTAAAAAAATAATAATAAATAGAAAAAAATTCTGCAATGAAAAAAAACAATTGGCATAATAAGTAAAATTAAAAATACTTTATCTACATACAATTTCAGAATATTATATCAAACTTAAATAGAACCGTACTTGACTTATTCCTGTATTATATGGGCTAATATTAAAAAAAGTCCTAGTCTTGAGGTTCTACATAAACTTCAAAAACGTGTGTGTAGTTAAAATTCTTCTGAATGCTAAATACAAACCACTATTCTTGAAAAAAATAAGCACTTAAAATATATTTGACTTATATTTATCTTATGCATGTACTCTTAAAAATGACAGTCAAGTTTAATACTCAAAATCCACCAATGGATTTAAGTTGGACTCCAGTCCTTATTTTACAGCAATCAGACATGAAGTCAAACCTTCGTAACTCAATCACCCAGACTTGAACCCACTGGACTCATGCTTATAATAACTTGAAAGTAAATGAAAAAATTTTCTGTTATTTTTTTTGTTTTTTTTTTGCTCTCATTTATTGCAAAAATTCTTACACATTTTATCTATGCTTTATGTATTTGTGCATTGTGCTTGCTAGCTGACATCACTCTGGCTAACGGTTCCGCAATTTAATGTAACCTAAACCGTTCTGGTGACGAGTTCAATGCAAAAAAGCAACACCGTATCATGTAGTGACCTTTTTTACACTCACACAACAGCAGGAACAAAATAAAGTGTATAACTAGCAAGAGAGGCACTGCTTACGGGTCGGTAAATGCAGACACATCGACGCTGGCGGATTTACTATGAACATCAACTAGCAGCTGGCGAAGCGTTGCTGGGTCATCTTTACGTAGACTAAACCCGACCTCTGTACAAAAATTACATTTTAAACAGTATTGCTCACAACGACCACCAAATCTATGGAACAGAAATGGTAACAAGATTAGATCTATCAGTATTCAGTATGTTAAATGTATCAACATTACCAGGTATACCAGGATATATTAACCATGATATAATAGATGTAAAGATGTTAAATAAAGACAAAAGGAAAAAGACAGAAGATGACTCAATAAAAATAACACATACTGCTTCCAATATCCCTGTTATAATCAGGGTTCCTACAGGTCTTCTGTAGCAATATTCCCTGACTTTTCCAGTCATAGAATGACAATTTCCCTAAACTTATCGAAACAATAACCCATCGCACAAATGTCAGAGATGGTACACTATATTATAAGGTAATGAAACAGTATTAATAAAGCAATACACAAATGATGAAAGCCCTGGTCAAGAGATCAGGGAGCGAAGCCCCCCTGAAGCTGAAACACTTCTAGCTTTAGTACGTTCAATGGAAGCCACAAATTTACCTGATTTTTAATATTTGGAAACACACAAAATCACCGAAACCTGCAGTCTGCATGATACCAAGATCATTTTCCCTGACTTTTCAAAAATAATATTTTACTCTGACGTTTCCCTGACCACATAAATTCCTTGACTTTTTCCAGTTTTCCCTGACCTGTAGGAAAAACAACTACTGCAAACAGTAAAAAACAGAAACTAAACCTACACTAGGTTAGAAATATTGAAGTTAGATAATTTCAGAAATAATAATTTTAAATCTCAAGAAGTAGACACTAAGCACATCAAAAGGATGGGTGGACCTTTCATGATGTGGTGAAGAAGGTCAATGTCTCTTTCAGAGAATCTTGTGACCAACGACTTGATTACATCAAACATCAACTGACAAGATATCACCTGACAGCAACAAGCACAAATTCACTCATGGAGCAAAAACAATTATTTAAAATGTTTCCAAATAAGAACTGAACTTTGGGATAATAAATAATCAAAGTAATTTGTTTTTATGAAACATGTTGCTGTGCAAAAATAACATTTACAAGGTAATGTAAACATGTAGAGATACCTTTTAGGTCTGGTGGAAAAGTTTAATGACAGTTTTGTGGCAAATTGTCTCCAGAGTCTAACAGTGGAAGAATTTTGAAAATCAGTCACGATTTGGCAAAAATATGATAAATATTGTGAAATTCAAATGTTTTCTCGAATATTGCTGCAAGATGTACCTTGAAATTGTACAGTTGAGCCAGCAGCAGCAGTGCATTGTCAGCCTGTTTGCCTGTGACCATGTCAGCAGAAACTCTTTGATACATGTCTACAAGCTGGTGCAGGAATGAGGCTGTTACTTCACACCCAACTCGCGAGTGCAGCACGGCTAGTAGCATTGCGATATCGGTTATGACACGTGGTGGTGCACGTGTCGGCAAAAGTGTTGCGTCCAGTATGACGCATGTCAGCGCCGACGTCAGCTCAGCTCTCGCATTCACTGAGTACATGGACTCCATAGTCTTTGCAATGCTTGCCAAATTTCCTTCACTCAATCTACGCAAACAACGTTCCACTTTCACCCATTCACTAGACATGAACGAAAGAATGTTTTAAACAAGCTAAACAATTACAACTCGATGCACAGTACAGAATGAAAAGTTCAGCAGACCGGGGTTTAAGCATATGACAATGAATCACTCATTGTTGCTCACATATTTCACAAAAAACTTTCTGAACATAAAAATCAAATGCAAAATTAATGATTGAAACATGATGCACAAGTTCTATATACTTTCATTAGAATAGAAAAATCCATCAATAAATATCAAAAAATGATGTATAAATAAACCCCAAAAATGGCATTTATAGTGTATCTGGTGTTGGTTGTGTAACCTTTAACCTCAGAACAGAATCAGTTCATCATTGTCTCACAACAAACTAACAAAACTGCAATTTAGAAAGTCCATGCATGGACCTATATGAAAGATATCATGAAAACAGTATTATTGACGGACAAATATCCATACACACAAATGAAAGCAAAAGACTAAGACAAATTCAAAAAGCCAGCCATACTACAATAAGTACACTCATTCAAAATATTAATCAAAATTCACTAAAACTTTTTTCAGTAATCTTGCAAACAAACAGGCAGAAAAAATAACGCAGAATTTTCTGGACATAAAATATGAACTGATACCGAGTTAACTGACCTGTTTATTTGACCTTTGACCTGTCGAGTCAGCACTTCGACTCTCTGTTTGCTCTCATCGGTTGACTCATCTATGCCATGTGACCCTGACTCTTCAGCTAACTTCTGTCTCTTGCCGGGTGGAACGTAAGCCCCGGCCTGCCTACTGGCCACACCCACCTCATCCCGACTAATGACATTTCCATGTTCATCTCTCATCCTACCATAGATATCTTCACGATACACAGGCGGAGTGTCCAAATCATCATCATCACTGGTCTTTTCATCATCAGCAGCAAACTTCACCAGTTTTGTAGAACTGGTGGAACTTGGAGTCGTACCCTTGAGAATTCCTTTGACTTTGCTTGGAGATTTCGATTTGACAAAGCCTTCAAGTTCCTGTAATCGCCGCTTTCTGCTTTCAGCAGGTGATGTGACAGCTACATTTGTTGCACGAGTCTTTTCAGTATGCGGTTTATTGTAATCAGTATCACTGGCATCATCATTATCATCATCATCATCATCATCATCATCTGCTGATTCATTTTCACTGTCACTCTTAGCATCTTCTTCATATTCACCATCACTGTCGTCGTCATCATCGTCATCATCTCTTAAGCTCTTAACTTTTCTGCTCTGTGAATTCTTTGCCGTCACGTCACTGCCACCTACAACCACCAGTTTATATTTTAACATAACAACCGACAGAGCCTATAATAAGCAAGGCTTCGACATCTATCTCCAAGCTGTTCAGTGAAGTTTTTATCACATAAGCACATTCGATAATGTGCTGGGAATGTGCTGACTACTGAGATATTTATGCCTAAGCACACGGCACAAACTAACTATGCGATCATTTCTTGCGTATTTTGTTCTATTCATTCTGGCTGGCATGGAGAGTCTATGTTTTGTCCAAAAGACTCACACTCTAACCATCCCAAGAAAGTTCCCAGCAAGTACTGGGTACTTAATGGTCAAGGCAGAAATAGCAAAAAAAACACAACTAACGCTGCTCACATGGCTACATCACCAGTCAGATCGATTGTTTCTCAGATATCACTTTGAGCCAGATCAATTATGTACAAATTACCCAGCCAATTAGTCTGCAAGATTACACTGTGAAAGATATCTAGATGTCTTTACAATTTACTAATGTTTGAAATAAACTGGAAGACGACGGCTCAACAAAACAAGTCATAAGTAGCGTAGCTATGTATACAGGGTGTGATGATATTGATGATCAACACTCGATTGCAAATTTACTAAAAAGTATATCAGCAAAAAATTGAAAATAGATCAATACTTACGACAAAAACTTAGCTCAGGGGCTTACTTTACATCAGACCACTACATAAATTTTATTACTATAACGTTTCATACCTTTCCCCATCTCCAAAACACCACCATCAGTATCCTGATCATCATGCCAGATGTCTCCAGGTTCCGTGGATTCATCCAGCTTTGGTCTCTTGGCTGGGTCGATCACATCCAGCAGGACTGTGTGCCACAGTTAAAAATCACTCAACTAGTTACTTGCAACAAAACTGAACCAGCAAACAGCAACAACTACTGAAGAAACTAACACAATATGATCAGCATTGTGCATTAAGTAGAAAAAACTAAGCTCCTAGGCATCATATGAAATAACTGCAAAGTCGCAAAAAAAACAAGATAATGAGTAAAATACACTGCAAATAACTCAAAATTCAATCCTAAACTACTGACAGTCATTAATGCTACAATGTCATGAAAGCAAAAAAATATAATCTACATCTCTCATTTCATATTAGCAACATATTTCTGTAACAAAATCTTCATATAAAAATACATTCAACATAATCCAAATTAATTGAATTTAATTACAGCTATATAACCTAAAAAACCAATCATCGCAAAGACACGAAATGTAAAAAGATACAGTCAAGACCGTCGTTGACAAAAGCCTGAGGCAAACTGCTGCTTTTTCTCTTCTTCACCTTGAGGCTTTTCTCCAGTTGCCGAAGCAAACGTTCGTCTTTCTTGTTATCCTCCAGTAGTAAGGCATTGTGATCAGCCGCAACCTAGTTTTTGACCACACATTACGGATGTTCTTATCAAACAAGATACATATTAAAACTGAAATCAACAGTTAATAATTCAAGTCACAAAATCAAAAAATTAACTGTTAAGAAATTCCAATCTGAAACAAAGATCACACAACCATTAGCAAAAACAACTGCATGTGAACGAACATTAGCAGTAGCACTGATGATCAGTTCTCAGTATTAAATATATATGCCGTAATTGAAAAAAAAATGACCAATTACATTTGTAAACCCACCACACAACAGTGAAGGATTAGTGAAATTGCTTATAACTAAAAAGCACAGAGAAAGGCTATTATTTCTTCAATACACAGTGATGTACGTACATCGTGTTTTTTCTTCTCTTGCAATTTTTTACGCTGTTTCAGCTGTTTCTTTCTCTTCTTCTCTTTCAGTTTCTTCACTTGTGCTAATTTCTCCTGCTTCAAAGACTCTGCTGTTGGCAACTACAACAACCATTTTTCACATTCTGCAACTAATAATTAACAAGTAAAAAAAAATACAAGACGTGCATGGAAAAAGAAAAAAACAAGTTTACTAAAAACAACTTGTAAGGTACTAGAAAAAATAACAGTGCAACGTCATCACAAGATGATTAGTGAAGTATATCACACACTAAGAGTTTCTCAGGGTCAACAAATCAGTTATGGTGGCAGGTGGCTATTATGTGAAAAAAATTATCTACACAAAAAACGTCATTAGTAAGACACGCAAAAATTTAGCAGATTTTAGCTATATCCGATCCAGAAACCCTGCAGATGTAAATTGCATCACAAAATACAGACTGGTTTTCCTTGTTTGAACGCATGCACACGCATCTTTTTTAGCTTTCTTGCTTCCTTCCTGTTGGCTTTCCTCGTCTGCCGACGAGTGACATACGTTGAAAACATAATTGACCTGCAACACACCAAACGAATTTGTTACAGTTTACCTTTACTACATGATGTTTTTACATTTTCCACTTCAGATGACAACTAGAATGAAATATTATTTCCATGAGGTGCTATCTTGACAGTCGGCTACTACTTATCACTAAACTGCTATCACTAAACTTCCTAAACCCTAAGCTTATCTCTAACTCCAACTATATGTAAGTAAGTAAGTAAGTAAATTTAATTTATAAAGCACACAATGTCAGCAAGAAACTCACAGAATCTGAGGCGCATCTTAACCGTCTCTAACCCAATCACTTACCCTAACTTCATGCCGATATCGCTATTTCAGACTTCCTGGTGGTGGCAGGAAACTTTTACGATAGCAACACTGCTTTTGATTATACTTTTTCAGGTAATCCTGCAGGCTGCAGTTCCGTGCTGGCACTAACCTTTATACTCTAACCCTAACCCCTTATGCTAACCACAGAACTATACACCGCTTACATCTGCAACATCACCCCACTGCACTAGCTAACTGGCTAAATTGCGGCATTACCCCTTTCCGTTGTTATCACAAAATATGACACAGTACAGTACACTAAACGTAACCCCATATAACCTACTCTATCCTAACGCTAACCCTACAAGCCACTGAAAGAACTAATAGACACTAAAAATTTAACTTACAATTGTAAAAATACATTAGCATGTTTATTTACTGTAGTGCACCCTAATATCGCTCAAGTAAACACGCTTAATAAATATTCTACGTATAACATTAGTGAAGGAACGCAGTACAAATTACAATACGATACGATATTATACGATACGATACGTACCCGGTATGCGATTTTCGGGCTTCTGTCAGTATTTCATCTCTTACTGGCGGATTTCAGATTTCCTACTCTTGATTTTCGTTCATTCATCTTCATCGCTTCTGCGTTCGATCCACACGAGAACGCGCATCACGCAACTGCGGCAGCTGAACGCTAGCCGTGCTGTGATGACGTCAGCTTCAGACGACGTCATGTCACAGCTGATGGCAGTGTCATGATCGGAAATGACGTAGTAGTTCATGGCGTCATCATGGCCGTCCGACTCAAGAATCAGCCTAGGAAACGGTGATGCAGTCGAAACTGGCTTGGGTGTGTGAAATGCGTGAAATGTGGCAACGCTGGGACATGCAGAATGTCCATACTGTGCGGTGAGAGGTACCATTGCCAATAGCATTATATTAGCATCAGCATTTTAAAGTATAAATTTGAATAAAAAAGTATTACGTGGTCGTTTTAATAAACTACATTGTAAAATAAAACAAATGTGCAACGTTTTCACCCGTGTTTGACATGTAGCAATGCCCAAGGCCTGTTTTAAATAAGTGCGTGTGCGTATGTGTGACTCTCGTCTATTTTTATAAGATTTGGGTAGAATCTTCATTTCACGTGGACGCAACATAATCACGGCTACATGTTAAGAATTGACAGTGGCAATGTGGAAAAAGTCATAGTAAAATGCACGTCGTAAGAAGGTGCCAAAGCCGGCCAACAAAATTATGAACACAGGACGTGATTGGACGAGTCTAATATCTTATGAAATGACGTAAAGCATAAAAAATGAAAAAAATGGAGCAGAAACTTTAAAAACGAAGAAGTGAAAAACATGGCATCAGATAGCAGGGTGAAAATGCAAGTTCGAAACCGAAGTAAGCTTACTAGTCAAACGTTTAACTCTTCGTGACTGAAGATGTAAGTAGAAACCACGGGAAGACATGTAACAACTCGACGCAATCGTGAAAAAATGGGCGCACACGCGAAAGCATTCCATCCGACAGATGATTACAGCAGCAGCAGCAAGAACGTGGATACTGAGGCCCCACAGCGACAGTCAGCGGCGTCCGAATAATCATCGGCAGATACAGCAAAACAATGTCCTGTTCGTATGATTAGTTTTTACTGAAGCAACATTATATTGGCACAGTGTTTAAATTGTGAAAAATTAGCTGGTGTTGAACTTTTCGAAGGTCGGAGACGGACCAGAATTGTGATGTAAATCGTATGTATATAGTATACAGTTGACCCCCCCCAGAACATAATTTGACAGTGTGTTAGGGGGGTTGAGAAAACAGTTGGAGGTTCAACCCTCCCCGGCAATTCAAACACTGTATTGGCAGAAAATAGCGCTAACCCCCGTCAGGTCACATCAGCAGAATCAACGGCATAGCAGCCACCGCATGGATAAGTCGGACCACATACCTATACACTGTGTCCCAAAAAACGTCCCACTTTGTGATTGTCCATATCTTCGCCAAGTATTAACCGATTGTCAAAATTCTTTCACTGTACATTCTGTGAACAATTAGCAATGAAGAGATTGTTGAATATTTCGCAACACGTTAACTATGTCGCTACACTACCTTGTGAAATGTAAATGCAAGAAAACTGGCAATCATAGACAGCAAGCATGTTGGTAAACCAAATACGCTTCCAGCCAAAAATGCAGTGAATGATCTGTACGATGCTAGACTTTGTTAGATCTGTTTATTTGGATATCTGGCGTATTAAACGATATGTTTGTTTCTGGTTTTTGTGGTTTAGCAAGTCTACTATTTCATTCACAGTGATCATGTTTTCTTCAGTACGTGCATACTTCAGTCTGCTGGTTTCATGCCTTTGGTCAATGCTGTATGTTTCCCAAATCTATGGTTTTCAAATTTTTGTTTAACATTCCCACTTTTTTGCCATTGCAGTTTATTTTCAAAAATTTTGCCAGTATTTTCCAAAAACTGTATTTTTGAGCCGGTACAAGTTCCTTATCAGAGCTTTGTCTCCACTGCTAAATGGCACATTACATTACCGGTATAACGCCAGTGCATTAAAAATTATTATTTACGACAATATCATTTACTTTTGTTTACAAACATCAGAAATTTATGTAACACTAAACATAATTTAATTTTTGTAAAAAAAATTAGTAAAAATTGTTTCAGAAGACGATTTTTCTGCATATGTAGCATAATGACTTTAGTAATTTTTGAAAATTTATGTTTCACAATGTCATGATAGTGTAGCAACACAGTTAAAGTGTGGTAAAATATTTAACAACTGCTTTGTTGTTAATAGTCTACAGTATGTGCCAGTGAAAGAATTTTGAAAATCGGTTAATATTTAGCGAAGATATGGAAAATGACAAAGTTGGACGTTTTTTGGGACACAGCGTACATCTCTGTGTTAATTCACAGCCTCATGCATAGCAACCGGTGCAGAAATCGACTTCAGTGACCCGTCCGCTAGCCACAATTCCACACAGCAAACTTAGCAAAGCCCAAACTACACGTCGATATTAAAACAACTAGACCTATACTTTTATAATCGTATTTTTCATACAGTCACATTTAACGCTTTTAGTCAACCGAAACAACCCAAAACGAACAACTGAAGACGTGTACAAAGCGACAGAAATGAACCGAACTCAGATGAACTGAAATCTCACTGCAATAAGTATGTAAGTGCAGCTCAGTTTAGTTCTGCCGCTTTGTACATGCCTTAAGCCGCCTGAAGTATTGCCCTGTTGAGACAACGTTAACATTGTTCCTATTATATGTATTTTCCGAATCCGTTACAGTAATTCATAGTTCCAATAATTAGTGAAATTTATTCCTACAGCTCAGTAAACGTTTGGGACATGAGAATATGAACGCTGCTTCACTGTGCAACGCTAAATTATTAAGCACGGGTAAACGTACTGCATAAATAAACAAGTCACAAGTTCGACATTTTAATTTTTATATGTGCATTATTCATAATCAGACACAATAGGGAGCCTACATAATACGAATCCGTAATTTCTTGTCCCCAGAGCTAGCATAAATAGAGAACGGAACAGAAGAAGCGCAATGAGATAGGCCTATGTCGTGTTAACGCTGAGTAATCCCTTACGCCCTTTCACTTTTTTATCTTTGTACCTCACTTCCCGTAGCCTCTTTTCTTTAATTCACTCAGGAATCTCGAGAAAAGAACACGTTTTCAACGGTTACTGACAGCGCTAGGCCGTCACTGAACTAGATTTAAAATAAAAATGACAAATTTCACGGTACAAAACGCGCAAAGTAGGCCTACATGCGTTTGGTTAGCGAAAACAACGGCAAGCGCAACAACAAAAATACATAATTACTATAATACCTTAGTACAGTAATACGCCATAGATTTCGCTTTCTAAAAGATTTGCTCTGAGAGGCGCGAACGGGCGTCGTGGCTAAAAGAGTATAAAAAGGTGCAAGAAATTACATTTTTTCGAGCGAGCTGCAAATTTTAGACAAAAAAAGATTCTATGATAAAAAATTAATTATTACCTTTAAATTTCCTACCACAGAAGATTTCCAACCCCAAATTTTGTGTTTATGAAAAAATTGACCCAAAAAAACAATTTCACGACAGGTTAAAACTTAAGGCCCCTTGTCGCAGCCACTGCACCACATTATGAAAGATCCATATGCTACTGGTTAAAATAACAATGTAGGCCTAATGATATGACTTGTATAGTGGATCTAAATAAAGCATCGAACTGTACATTATTGCATGGATTATGCTGCATGCTCTTGATAACTGACTAGAACTCGGGTAAATTATCAGGAACAACTCCCATTACCGGTAACCAATACACACGTGTAGCCATTCAAGTGAAAATTGAAGCCAGAAAAGCCTAATACAGAAAACCATATAAAACAACAGTAAACAGCAATCACAACCTCGACGAAAACGGCAAACAAAAAGTAGCCTACAATGAATAAAATTTGAAAATCGTAATACGCTCCAAAAAAATAATTTTTAAAAACAAGTTAAACAACTAATGCAAGTATAAGCTCTTATGCACAGCAGTGCCAATTTCCTAATTTAATTACTAGTTACGACTTAACCATTTAACTCACTTTAAAGTCAACTTCCAGTAAACCGAACTTGTGTGCCCAGCAAAAAAATCAACATCGAGTGGCCGGCCTGTTCTGCTATAGACGTACGTTTACATAGAGACAATGCGAAAAAAGTAGATAAACAAAATATAAGTCTAAAGCATGCGAACAGCAACGAAACACATGAAAAACAAATTAAACAATACAGCACGTACGCCTTCCATTGGGGTGCGGACGACTGAGACATGTGGGCGACAGACGACTAGGCAACAAGTGTCGTTTATTTAACAAAAGTAAAAAAATAAAACTTATGGTCCGTGACTTTTAGCGTTCTAGTCCCAGGTTATCATCTTGCCGAAGCAATATCTCGTGACAGGCAAAAGTTAACTCAAACTTAATCATTAATAGTTTAATTAATTTATTTCAGTTAGATCAGTATTTTAATTGATTAAATACTGTTAGTAAAAATAGATTATTTATTATATGTTAGTTAGCGTTTATTCTGGGTCTGATTTAGATTTACAGTGGTCGTATTTAGGGTCGTATAAACTTGGGTCTCGATCGCCTGGGCTGACTAAATATGCTCTACGTGATGCTTATCAATGTTCAACTTGTGCATAGGTCTATACAATACAATTTGTTTAAAATATTTTTGTTGCTGGGTATAGACTTACATTATGTCGCCCACTCGTCCTAAATACCGTCGCCCACACGTTCCAACCTGTCGCCCAAACGTCTGTCGCCCAGGTGTTCTGTCGTCTGTCGCCTAGTTGGTTTGTCGCCCAGTCGTCTGTTTACTTTTCCATCACTGTTGCGAATCTGTTGTAGGGTACAGCACATCGTACCAGCTGCATAGGATATCTACTGGTCGACAACCTTGCAGCAGATATTCACGACAAACTCTACGACAAATCCACGACAAATCAAAGTAACGGAATTTGGGCTTAAAACGCATAGCAGATGTGCAACTGCTTCGGTGGTGTATTCTGTATGGTACGCGATGAAACAAAATGGCAGAATGCAACATCCCGATCGTGCGGCAGTTACTTTTTCGCGTAACGAAAATTAGGTAGCCATCACTCCTCGTTCAAGCGAGGACAATAGGCTATCGTGACTATGCCTACGAATCCCGAATCCATACAGTTTTTACAGTTTTGGTTCCAGCGCACTTATTAAACAACTGTTCACGTTAGCGTGGCATAATCGTACTAATACAAAACATTGTTAATCGGTGACTATACACGGTTGTAGTATTAAAGTAAAAAGTTCTAACCAACGGCGCCAAACTAAAAAACAGACAAACAACAAGAAGCAATAATATTACGAGATCTTTACAAAATCATCACGATATGGTCAAGTCGTTTGCGCCGCGCGAACGGTCAACAACAAACCAACAAAAGATTCTAGATTTAGGCTATTTACAAATTCACCTATATTGCAAGTTTTCTCGATTGTTTATAAAAAATGTACAAAAAATGTACAATAACGCTCGTTCCCGATCAAATCAAAATAGTGGAGTATATGGGCTTTACACGCAGTTCGACGTACTGGCCCACGAGTTTCCATCATTCGTGAAGTCCGCATTTTTATTTCTTATTTAAAGTCTTTACTGTAAAGCTGACTGCACACGTGAAATACAATTGAAACAGAACTGCAACATTCGTATCATTTCACTCCGTCATAGACTGAAGTCGTTTCATTTTTAGTTTAAGCACTTTTAGTTTTTCTCAACAATAAACGGTTTAGAGTAAAACAAAAATAGAGTCGTAAATTTAAATTAATTTATGCACAAGTTGAGAATAATAAAATGTTACCACTCGGTTTATTTTACACGCTTGACCTAACCAACATCAACAAAAGTGCTATTTGAGTACATGCTAGTTTTACAACATGTAAGCCTTGTGTGGAACACGTGAGATGCAAACCGAAACTCATAAAATAATACTGACCTTAGTTTTTTTCCAGAATAAGTTTTGCTTTTAAAAATACTGTTGTAAAGCACAGTTTACTTCATTGCATTGCCAATGCCATTGAGTTAACAATTTGCACTTTGTTAATAATGATTCAAACCAGCCTAAGACACTAGGCTAGCAATCAGATATAGTCTAGATCCAGGGCCGACATTTTAACTCGGAAATTATAAACAGCAAAACGTGGACCACAATAAATGACTGCCAAATGTCGCCACCGTCTTTTTATCAAAATGTCGGAATAAAAAAAATTATCGAGTACCGAATAATATAACATACCAAATAATATAACAGACAGCAGCGTCTTGGGTTAAAAAATAGGCAAAATAAGAAGCTGCAATTTTACGACGGACGACGCAAATTTACAACAAAAGATAGTAGGAGCGCTCAAGTTTTTAATTTTGCCTCTTAATTTTTCCAAAATGGAGATTTTCAGCCACAACTTGAGCATTTTCAGAAAATTTTTTTCGAAAACAGAAAGATCGTCCAACAATTTTCCAACAGCCCAAAATTTAAAGGAGGAGAAAAATTGCCCCTCATCCTCAGCCTTGACGCCACTGATAACAGACTACATGCAAAGTTGTAGACTTGCACAAATTTTATAGGCCTAAATTTAATGGTCTTCTTTAGTAGTGCTTGCCACCCGACGACTGACGACGCCAATTTTGATGGCGAGAATGGTACCCTGTTAACCTCATCGTCAGTAGGTTAGGCTGGTTCTCTGAAACACATTAACGACCACTCCGCGGTAATTATGCTAAAGTCGAATAATTGAGCCAATAAAAGTAGCGGCCCGTGTCTTTAAAGCGTGGCTAATTGTCAAAGTGTGGATCCTTAATATGACATTCGCGGAACTTGTGCAAAAAATTAACGCAAATGCAACTAGAAGCGACGAGAGAGCTCAAACCTTTACCAAAAATGGTGCTGCCATCTGTCAAAACAACGTTCTTAATACAGCTGCTATCTCATGATATGGTACACAATTTTTTTTAAAATTGCATTTCCTCTAAATAGGCTTACTCATTAGGGCCTAGTTTCTCCTTGCGCCAGCCCTACCTGGACAAAATACCATGAACCAAAATCGGCTTATAGTTAAATTTCTTTTCGGATTACGATGTAAATCGTTTAGCGTTGGTCGTCGCCAGCTATTTTTTGTGAAACAGCACGTCGGCTCATCCAGGGAGTAATTGATCACATTTACAGCTGATGTGACTGTCAACATTACAGTACGAAGACCGACCACTGGGCGGCGCCTGTGCAAGCAGTATAGAGAAGGTCGATTAGAGCAAAGATGATTGAAAAACATCGGGTAGCCTATTCGACGAGGACGTTTTTAATCCGGTCGCAATCGACCGTAAGCACCAGACAAAAACGTTGTGAACAAAAAGATCGCGTAAGACAGTGGATATATGTAAAACAAAAAAAAGTTTATGTCTGGATTAATAAAGTTTCTGAATAAAAAAAAATAAATGTTTTGCAAACGTTTAATGTTTTATTTTACACGTAACCACATCAAAACATCAGCGGTGTCCACTCCACCGACGGGGAAGCAAGATGCTTCTTGGAAAAAGTTTGGAGGCAGTAGGCCTAAACAGTAGCAAATTGGGAGATTTTTTTTCTGGTGGCACACCGTTGGTTCAAACTCCCAAAAATGTAGAAAAATATGTTGTCACCACATTGATGCATTTTGAGTACCTTAGCTGCGTCAAAATGCGTTTGAAGCCGGAGCGCCGCACCCAACGAAAACAAGAAAGTAAGCAACAGACGCAACCGACGCAGCTGACGTAAGGGACTCAGCGGCCAAAACGCAAGGACGTGTCTATTTTTGCGTTGCGTCCGTTGCGTTGGCTGCGTTCGTGCGTTGTGGTAAATGGAATAGAACAATTACCTTTTCCCACGAGGTAGAGATGTCGTGGTCGCTGTTTCGACGTTCGCCGAGGCTGGAGGCTCGCAGGTTGGCGAGTAGAGCTTTGCCGCTGGCAGTCGATGTTTTGCCTACAGTCTTGCGATGACGTCGCCGTGCCAGCTCCGCTAGCTTACCGTACACGTGGTCCGCTTGCAGCCGAGATACTGCTAGGATACCACAAACAACCAGCGTCCGAGTCTGTTGTTAAAGAGCGCCGCACACGCGCCGCCAAAAACACTATAAATTTGAGCTAATGCGCACGACAGGTGCGAAAGCCTATAGCAGTTCCTGTTCGCAAATTGTCAGTCTCTCTCCAGCCATTTCGTCACAGTTCATTCTTGGAGTGTGCGCTGCAGCCGAAGATTGCAAAAATCAATAAAAACCCTTTATTCTGGAAGTTCAGGGTCTTTCAAGGTCATCGACGTTGATACGACTGTAAAACTCGTCACCAGTGCTTGTTGTGATAGGCAGCATGCCAATGCATATCTGCAACCGTTTTCACAAAAGACTGGCGAACAACGGTAAAATAACGACTTTTACGGGGGTACCGCTCTTTGATGCCCTTGTGCACAAGTTTTTTTTAAACCTAAAAAATTGAGATTTAAACCGTTGAAATCTACGTTTAATGCTGAAAATTTCATGTGCAGCTATTCCATGTTTATCTCAATTGATTTCGGCGCAATTTGCTGTTGAAATGTGTCTCGCAGCCCGAAATCGCCAAAAATCCATAAAACTCCTATTTTGGCGTTCAAAGTCATCCAAGGTCGTTGAATTCGGTTGCAATCAAGACCCAGTGTACGATTTCTTATTAGTCACTAAGAGTAACCTATACCCTATCTCGCACCGTTATTGAAATACAGCGACGTATTGGCTAAAAATTGCAATTTTTTAAACCTTTCATCTAGCGCTTTCGTTCGGGGTGACGTACCCCCTTCGAATTTACGAAAAAGCTTTACGGTTCCTGAAACTAGAGTCTTTCAGGCAGCCAATGGTAAAAATTTGGTGATCATAGCTTGCGCCGTTTTTGACTGATTTACCCGTATAACGGACGGACGGACAGACGGATAGACGGACAAAATTGCGATGGCTAAGATGCGCTAAAGCAGTAGCTGCTTTCGCGCGTAAAAACAAGATAAAGCCACGATGAGCAACGCGTTTTGTCGTACTCGTACAAAGCAAACTTTTGCAACAGAATAGAACTTCTCTGCAAGTTTGTAGTGCGCGTTCTGCTCTGCGATAAACTGTTAAGCAGCAAACGGGGATAATAGATAAATAGACCTCACTAAATCGTATATAGGTACGCACGGCTAGACGCCGCAATAGAAAGCACAATACAGCTATATACCCACCTCGATTCATAGGTCCGTTGTGTACGTAGTACGATCGCGGGTCGACAGAGAGCTGAGTGCTGCTAAGGATGTGGGAGATGGACTCTGCCGACGACGATGACGTCACAGGAACATCCGCATCATCATCATCAGCATCACCATCAGCACGACGTATAGCAGGAACATGCGCATCGTCATCGTCGTCGTTCAGGCTGTCCAGACTGATGCTGATCGTCGGCTGTGAGACGTTGTCTGCGCCGTCCGTGTCCTCGGTCGATAACAGGAGGCAGTTGACTGGGCCACGGACAGCACCAGCGTCTGACGCACCGGCGAGAGAAGAGGTCCCCGGGGCCATCGCAGGGGCGATCTTCGTGGTGGTGGCGGTTGTGGTGGCAAGGTCTGGAACAATAAGAATGATGCTGTCGCTGACGGACGTTGACGGCGGCACGCGGACGTCGTCTGGCGTCGGTTCCACGTCGACGCTGACCTTTTGCCGTACTCCGTCCACCACCGGATTATTGCCATCTGGACTTCCCTCAGTCCGGGGTACATCTCCGTCGTCGTTTAGCCGGCTGATGTTCTCCCGGCTCGAAGCGGCACTCGGCTGTGCGCTCGACTCTGCCCGCTTGCTGTTGGTGGCTGGACTCCGAGGCGGCCGTGGTGACTGTGACAGACAGTTATTGCTATGGCGAAGAAACAACATAAGCCAAAAAAGAGAAGCAAAAGAATGAGAGGTTACGAAGCTAAAGAAAGACAAAAAGGGTTGATCTATTCCACTGACAGTTATTGCTACGTAGATGCGAAGTCGAGCCGCCTAGCCGCTGGTTTAGTCCACCCGCCCTTAAAGGCGTGTTGACGCCGAGGTTACGCATCATCATCGCTCCTCCAGGAGTTCCAGTCATTGACATGGACAGACCCAGAGACAGCGACGCTATCGAAGACAGACCCATCGAAGTGTCCATCTTCTGAAAGATCGCTGTCAGCCACACACAGATAACCGCACGCTAAAGCCGACGTCTGTAGACAATAGGTATTTTGCTTTTAACGTTACCGCCGTTATCTCGTCTAAGAGCATTTCCGTTAACGGAACAAGTCGATGACTGCCAGCAGACAGCTATCGACTATAACTGTCACGCAAAGCAGACATTTAGTCAACGCTGTATGATATTGGGGCTTAAATTTGCTAAATTATCATGAATGGCGTTATTGTCAGTTGACTCAGGATGGAATTGCTGTGGCGCAAGCGCTTCCGCCTGTAGCTGCACATTTGTCTTTAGTGAAGTCCGTCGCCTGTCGTCTGTTGCACTCGTGCATCCTGCTGAACCGTGGACAGCTTTGCAGTTTGGCTGTTACACTTGTGGAGTGCAATGTCACACTGTGTAATAGGTGGGGGTTCCGGACCTCAGAAAAAAATAGATTTTGGGGGTTGAGCCAACAGCCAAAACTCGCAATGCTAATTGCAGTTACCACATGGTAAATGAAACCGAGAAGCGATTCCGCTTTGTCGCAAATTACCCTGGACTTGTTTCGTTGCAAGCAGAAACCCTATAGTGTCTGATGTTGTTTAAAAGCTATCAAGGAATTGAATGTAAATAATACAAATAAATACGGCATAAAAGTGTGTGTGCATTTTACTCTAAAATTATAAGTGCTCAATTACTACATGTATGCAAGACAGAAGTAGCACGTGATACGTGCAAATACACGCAAAAGTTCAACATAAAACAAGAAAAACGCTCGTTTTCAATATTTTTATATATAAAATTTGCACTAATTGCTAAAATGTAAATTGCTCTTAAAGCAAATGCCAAACTGGCGAGAAAAACTGTTAATGTAATGAAATGCGTACTTCTCCGCCTAGGCTTGCAGGCAGCGACTTCCTCTTCCAATGCGCCTTTCTCAGCGCATAACCGCTTTAAGTTTGTGATCTCTCGCTGCACAACATTACACAGTACAGGCAATAAATGTAAAAAGCGCTTCAAAAAACTAAAAAAAAGCTATGACTAAAAAACGTCGGGAATGTCAGCGTGATTCGAATGACAAAAACAGCACTCGGAATAAAGTTTTTGATAAAGCGTAAGTTTAAAAGCTTTTTCAAACGAGGCTACTTGTAAAAACGCACAAATGCCTTGAGCGACAGATTACACGAGATTAATAAAATATTTATTAGCGATTACTAGAAGCCAGCCATCTAGGCAAGTGCAAATGGGCTTACGTCTTTCCAGTTCTTATCGTCTTCGAGATGTTCGATCTTTTTCTCGGCACGACGACGCGCCCGTTTCTGTAGATGTATGCGAAAGTCTTGTCGTTTTTTCGTCGTCACCATTATACCTGCCACGATATTACAGCGCGTTTTCAGTTAATCGTGAGTGTAACGAATAATAAGTTTAAAATATTGCTAACTAAACTAACACATGCTGACAACATGGACAGTCGTTTATTCAAGGAGAAACCGGCGACAGTGGAAAGGCGGGCGAAACTTAGCCTATGCATGCTTTACTCGGTATGTAAGTCTATGCCAACTGTTGTACTAAATTATGCATGTGCAAAGTGATAGAAATAGGAATCATCTGTACTGAACTGAACTGCGAGTTGTGCACACAGTTACTACAGTTACGAAACTGGAACTGGCAGTTCTGTTGTTTTATGCATCTTTTAAAAAACAAAGTTACAATACGATTGTGATCGTAAAAAATCGACAGTGCGGCCAAAGCGGGGACACTGCTACGAAGACAACAGAATGCAATGCAAAAACCGAAGACTATGGCCTAATCGACGGTTTCGCGTAAATAGGGGCCTAAGGCGTAAAAAAAATTTCTATGCTTTCCGTTTTCGTTGTACTTTTAAAATTTTAAAAATATTCGTACAATTTTTGTTTGTTTTCACAGTTTTACTGGAAAAAAAACTGTTTCTATCTAGTCTGTTATGCTGCAGCATTTTTATTTTAGTTTTCACAAGTCACAAGTACTATTTAGTGTATCACTGTTTTTTGAGCTTTTGTGTAATATACACGGCGTATCATGAAATGAAGATAAAAATTTTCCGCTAACTCCCGTTCACAACTTGTCCAACCGTAGACGGCCGGATGCTGTTCATGTATAAAAACGCCCTGCTTGTGGGTCACGTCACGAGTTGCGCCGGTGATAAACAAGCAGATGAATAACGCCGCGCGTGCGATATTTGTGGATGTTTTCCTAGAACACTAGGCACCGAATGTTCGGGCTTGAAGGATGGTATGACTCTAAGCTAAGCATTCGCGTGATTGCTTTTTAAGTAACCCAACCTATACGACGACAATACATCAATGTTACAGAAGGGACAAACAGCGAGAAAGACAGACAACGTGAAACGGTTACGCTAATAACCAGGTGAGGTGCACAAATTGTTTAACTGTTTTACATGACAGTAGGCCTAATCTCGTTTTTCCTGGTTTTGTTGTAAATAATTTTTATTTTAGTTAGTTTTTGCCGTAATTTTTATTTTGTATAGTTTTCGTTTTCTTTAACTTAAAAATTCTAGTTCATGTTTCTAGCGAGAACAGTTTAGACGTGAAATCGTCATCGCTGTATTCTATGAAAGCTTGTCAAGTTATAGCGGTCTACATTCTGTATCAAAAACTGCACAACAAATAAAAACGTTTAAAATTCATAATGCGGACATTTGAGCTTTTTAAACCTAGTTTTTAGACCATTTTTCTACTTTTGGTTTATATCTTGTCAGCAGCGCGTCGAAATAAAAAAAAATCGCGTTTCGCGACCGCTGAGCGTGCGTATGAGATCTAAAAGAACGGCACGGATCAGCGAGCAGAGAAAAAACCACCATCTTCTGCAAATCACACGCAGAACGAACATCAGATGATGAGGAACGACGACGACTAGCACGCTTGCTCGGCAAATAAACGTTTGATGACACGCACGACAGCTGCACGGCGTTTGACAGAGATGTTTGCATTTAAACGACAAATTGAAATTGCACATAGATGGATACACATGCTACTATGACAAACGCGTCCCGACATCATTCACATCACCAACCGACGTACACAATGAGCAGATAGAAAAAAAAGTTTGACATCTGACTTTGGGAAAATAACGTTATATATAACTTACGTCGTAGTACAACTTCGCATCTTGTGCTGCTTTATTCCGATTTCAGATTTAGGCCAATTCATAAAACACTACGCTGCAGTGAAGATTGTACTGTATTGCAAGGGTTTGCATAGGGGCCTATACTGCAATACAACAAAATATGTTGTTTGTTTTACAGTTGTTTTACTTTGTTTAATTTTGCGTTTCATCGAACACGAGCGTGCACCCTAAGTTTGTGAGACTGTAAGTTTATCGTTGCTTGCATCTCCAGGGGCTCTGATAACAAGCGAATCGGCGGATGTGCGAATCTAGGAATGTTACGTCAAGATTAGAGCAAAATTTGATGTTAGATATTGGGTTAGAGGATGGCTAAATCAATAAATTACATCTTAATTGCAGCGTCACCTGTTGCGACATCCGCAGATCAGCAAATCCGCGATCCGCTTTTTACCCATAGCCCATCTCCAGTATGCTGCTGCTGCTGCTCTGGCCGATGATGTCATGTCAAGCTGACAACGTATTGATGCGATGCCCACGTCCAGACGCAATCTTATCGTATTAACGCTCCTCAGCCAGCCCGGTGCACGGATTATCCCGCGGGACCACCAATGTTCTCGCCCGCGGCGGCGTCGCAAGCTGCTAAGAAATTGCTGTGGGATTTCGGGATGTCGGCCACCGACCGCCACGTTCACAATTAGAAACCGTCGATTCCGATTAACGAAACTGCCGGTCGGTCGAAAACATGTATTTTTGGCGTCAACGTGTGTATGGTTGCGACATGCCACGTGAACGCAGCGTGACGACAAAAACCGTGTGGCGCAGTAGGTCTACTACTGCTGATCAGACACTGGACCAAAAACGCAACTGACTGCTACTTGTACAGCGTAAAGGCAATTATTTAGCACTTTAAAAAACCGAACGTGCAACAAAATACGCATTTTGCGACCCAAAAATTAACACCCAATTCCCATATTCCACCCTCCATACGTTCTATGCTAAAAATGTCATACGCAGGTTGTCCAGGTCCTTCTCTAGCCATTTCGGTGCAATTCGCTCTTAAAATGTCTGACGCAACTGAAAATCGCCAAAAAATTTAGTAAAATCCCCTATTTCAGAAATTAAATGTCATTTAAGGTCATCGACGTTGACATCAATAAAAAGCTTGTCAATATTGCTTGTTATGATAAGCAGCATGTCTGTGCCTATCTGCAACCGTTTTCACGGTACACGAGCCAATAACGATAAAATAACCACTTTTTAGGAGGGTAACCGTCTTTGGCGCCCGCCTGCGCCGGCCTCCTTGAACCTTGGGGATCGGGACTTAAACTGCTAAAATCTACGTTTAGTGCTAAAAATTTCATACGCAAGTTGTCTTGGTCTATCTTCAGCAACTTCGTCGCAATTCAGTGTTGAAATGTGCGCTGCATTCAAAATTGCTAAAAATTTACTAAAAACTCTTTTTTGGCGTTCAAGGTCCTTCAAGGTTATCGATGTTGATGAATCTTAAAAGCCTGTCACCAGTGCTTGTTACGATAAGCAGCATGTCTGTACCTATCTGCTACCATTTTCACACTAAACGAGCCACTAACGGCAAAATAACGTCTTTAGGGGGGTACCTTTTTTGACGCCCTCGTTCGAGGAGAACCCCCGCACCTAAGGGCACGAAATTTTGTCACCAAAAAACTAGAGGCCTCGCGGCAGCCATGGTGAAAATTTCGTGATCTTAGCTTGTACCGTTTTGATACAGCTCACGAGTGTGCCAGACGGACAGACGGACAGAGAGACGAACGGACCGCCGGACAGACGCTTAGGCCATGGCTAAGACGCGCGAAGCATTCTGCTATCGCGCGTAAAAACTGTCTGAACTGGCAAATGCGTTTAAAGAAGTTCCAAAGTTTTCAATCTAACCTATTTTTACGTTTATTTGTTATCAAATGTTTATTAAAGTAAAAAAATATTAACTGTCGATGTGTGAATCCCTTATATATATATTGCAACACGTCATTTCAATTGCGTTACATGTATAGAACAAAATGTTGCGTACACGGTTTAGGCTATGTGTAATCAAAGTCAGTACTCAATACGGCACGCTTTTTCGAAGTAAAATACGTAAACACGTTTTTTAATTCATGGTCTGGTGGTTTCAAAGACACCGCAGTTCGATTGCTAATCTCCCCACGGGACGCATCAATAAGACGATTGGTAAGTCGCAAGGACTTACGCTGGCCAAGCTTGAGTCAGCGGTCAGCTGTAACGACTAGGACTATACAATAGATCTACGCCAGCTGCTGTATACGATTTGCCGCCAACGACTTAATATTCTACTTCAAACGTTCTTGAACACATGACACATGCAACGTCCCAACATGGGACTGCAACAAAAATGGGCATAACAATAATGTTAGTAATAATGATGATTTTATCGCTTCTACAAAGACTTATAAGTAATTAAAATTAAAAGTGTTATATCCAGCGTAATGTGCACACATTTCTTCCCATCCGTAGATATGGCACTGAAGCTTTATATGGCACAGAATTACCAAAAGGATACGTCGTATAATCAGAAATAATGTATTAGTAAACAGGAGAATGGGTTGACGCTGACTCGGGGTAGATTTGCATCTGATAACTGGCAGAAGGGTTGGCCGAAATACTTTTCAACTCCCATCTAACAGATAACTATGACACACTGTTCTCACCGTTGATGACCCTGAGAATGCGCCAGAGTAGAAAGATGATGAGGAGTGCTATTGCTTCTTCCCCCTGCGTGTGAGTGACCCCCTCCACGAACACGACGTCCAACGCGAACGACGTCAACACAATTATTGCGTCGAATATCTGACAGACAGACCAAACGCAGGCATAATGCAAGACAAACGTCACGTGGTGCGCTGCAGAATAGCTTAACGATAGTTCAATCCACTTTAGTTCCTGAACTGCGTGGATTTTAATCATTTTGCATCTCACGGTAAAAGTGAACAAAAGGCATAAAGGACTTCGTCTTTCTGCTAGAATCAGGGCCAGTGCTGTCCCGTACCATCAAAAATCACATCATTTTCATTTTAATTAGTCAGTCCGTAACAGTCATGCAAGTATCACAACTTTATATTTTGATGCTTGATTTGTAGTTTTAATTGATTTTAAAGACTGTATATATACGTTTATTTGTGCCAGAATCTTATTGATAAGCATATTAAAATTCTACCACAAAAGTTGTATAATGAATAAAATGCACTATATTTATATTTTGCGCTAGAACACGACATGATGATCTGCAACACGAAGTTCCAACAAAAGGATTGCAGGAAGTGGACATGGCGATCTAATGACGGGAAAACAAGAAACATGATTGACATGATACTGATCCGAAGA
>Ga0209367_1001400_pt1 | contig 29460 bp, 19 predicted proteins | sample WorMetLIZISLAND2_FD_187412 | JGI IMG/M metagenome (GOLD analysis project Ga0209367, IMG submission 187412) | Marine gutless worms symbiont microbial communities from Max Planck institute for Marine Microbiology, Germany - Olavius geniculatus... ...
ATGACGTCACAGAGCATTAAACAGAAGCGATTTCCAGCGTCAATAAAAAAGGCTTGAGTCATTCATCATCATGGATATCGCACACCATCATTATCAGATTTCAGATTTCAAAACAGATAATAGTCACTGGAGGTAAGGTCGTAGCTGTATGCAGAGTGGTCTTGGTGTAAAAGTCTATAGTCATGAACAGCCAGCTGGGTAACTGTAGACTTTGGACTAGACTGCAATGCTGAAATATGGGGAAATTGTGCAGGGCTTGCTTTCGGGCCCCTCTCGGCCCCCCTGTCCATCAGGGGCCCATGTAACTAGCCACAAATTTTGGCTGGCCTTTCACTAACACAACTGATATAATTAACAGCTAAATTTTTAATAATTTTTTTTGATACCATCAGATATTGGCAGTGCGTCGTATTTTGCCTAAAGTGCTTTGATTTACGGCTACTACAGATTAGGCTATAGTATATTCACAGACACAAATGAGAAATTCATAAACGTATTTGTTAGCGCTTTCACAAAATCAGATGCCACGGGGCTCCACTTTGGTAAACCTAGCTACTGACTGGAAAATTGTCATGCAACAGTGAGCCTGATTCTATGCTGTTTGCTTTAGCGCTCCAAATCGTTTTGGTTTAGAGCTATGTGACGTCATAAATTACAACAACGTCATATCCGCAACCGACTCATTATAGTTTGTAAAGGATGTACGTTTCACTGACGTATAGATTGTAGAAAATATTATTGTCTAATACGTCGAGGCCGGAAACTTTTGGGATGGCCCTCGTATATCATTACTCGTTAGTTAGCTCATGCAGGCCCGTCGAGAGCCACAGCGGGGCCCGGGAAAACATTTTTGTCCTCCGCCCCAAACATTTTTGCGGGGACCCTTTGGGAAAAAATTTTCAAATTTATTTTTTAAAATGGTGCATTTTGGTGCACTTTTTATTTCTGTTCGACGGCGGGGCCCCCAAACGTCGCGGGGCCCGGGGTAGCTTACCCCCTACTCCACCCTCTCGACGGGCCTAAGTTCATGTGTGTGAATATTTATTTGGCGATATTATATTTGAGCAATTGTTAAGTCTCGTATATGTTTGCACTCTGTGGCTGGTGTTTGTTATCACAGTTGTACACATGTAGCGGCTGAGATGAACCTTTGCAGCGAATCCTTCTACAAGGATGGCGACTAAAAGGTTGAACAGCACGTAGTTGCCGAACGTCATCAGAAAAATGAAGTAGAGCGCGGCCCAAGCTGACGTCTTCGACATACCGTTGTACAGTACCTCCTGCCAGTCTTCCTGTGTCAGGATCTGCGGACACACATCAATTCACAAGCTTAATTACCTCCGCCAAGGAGTTTATGTTTTTACCAGTTTTTGTTTGTTTGTTTGTTTGTCTGTTTGTCTGTGTGTTAGCAAGATAACTCAAAAAGTTATAGACGGATCTTTCTGAGATTTTGAGGCAATGTCGGGCATGGCATAAACTACCAGTGATTAAATTTGGGGGGGGTGATCCGGCAGGAATCCTGGATTCTGAATCACTTTGAAATTTTCGTTACCATTGCGTTAAAAGGGGCATAAGAGAACCGCTGGCAAAGCGAAGATGGTGACGCCACCTGGCGAATAGCTTTGCCTTGGCGGAGGTACCTGCGGAATACGACTGCTTTTCTAGTTCGAGTTGCGTCAACTGCTCACAGACTGCAGTGCCTTAAGCAGTCAATCGATTCTCGATCAATACAATCAATCAGTCATTTCGTTTTGAATGTTTTTGATGCTTTTAGTTTAGCTGTAAATTCACAGAAAAATGTTCTGCGGTGTTTGTGTCCATAGTATTTTTAGCACGTTTTCGCTATGTCGCCAACGCGTTTTTTGAGCCTTTCTGTGTTGTTTTATCGGTGTTTACTGACGACATATGCAGCAAACCTGGAAAACAGTGACGATGGCCCAGAGAAGAGAGTCGAAATTCTTGCGACTGCATTCACATAAACCAGCCATGACCTCGGTGCAGTTGCACTGACGCTCGCTGTCTGTCTTCAACGCACAGAATTTCCCGCCAAACAGATGCATGCCTAAAATACTGACAAACAAAACAAACAAAACGAGACTACACCCCATAGCAGCAGTGGTGTATGAAAACTTTCGCGATGGGGTTCGATCTACAGGTATGGAGTATTTTATTCCGACTCACTGTGTAGAGTGAACGCTTGCGCAACACGTTTCTACTTTACACAATTGTAACGATATATAACGCTTAAATACCTGAAAATGAATATGAAGAGAACGAGTAGCGCGAAGAACGTGGCGACGTTGTCCATCGTCTTGAGCATGACGAACAACTGGTAGCGAAGAGCCGGCAGGAAGCGAACCAGCTTCAGAATGCGCAAGAGACGAAATGTTCTGAGTACCGACAGTCCGCCCGTTCCACCTTGTAGCAACTCCACCAAACTGCATCGCGCACAATACACACTCTGAGATATGTAACGAAAACAATCAACTTACCGCGCTATAACTTCACCTTAACAAATTCATCAGCGGCGGATTTGGGCATGTCAAGCGTATACGACCGAACAGCTGTCCATAAAAGAAGGCCCCAGAGGCAAAAAATAGTTCAGGACAGCAGCGCGACATTTTCCGGTCTGTGGATCTGTTTAAGTTTATAAAGTGTTGCAAGACATTCTGCAACCCAATGGGCTGTGTACGCCGTATTGCGAAATTTTAACTCTACCACATTAATCAATTGTTCATCGCCTGAACAAAAAGTTTGTGTGAGGGTCCCACATTTTAACAAACAGAACCTAATCGGGTTATTTTTAATCCGGCGCTGACAGTCACTTGCTGTGAGTCGCATGTCGATTTGTCAGCAACTGCAATGAAAATTTTGAATGGATATTTTGGTGCCCTTTATATCTCCCTTTTCCCGTAAGAAACCGAAGTTCCTATCTAATGCCGTGGCTACACGCACCGATTTCCTCGTCCGAGAATTTGTCTCACGTCGCCGAGCCTTCCGAGGTTTAAAAACCTCGTCCGAAAAAATCAGACGGAATGTGCATGCTCTCACTTTCAGATTTTCTCGGACGAGGTTTTTTGCCTGTCAGCCAAAAAGGCGCCAATCAAAACCTCGGACGTGGAAATCATAAACGTCGTCCGACATGTCGTCAGTGTTGTCTGACGTGATAGAATTTCTTGTCCGAGAAGCTCGACAACGATGAAATCGGTGCGTGTAGCGGCATTATTATTAATTAAGTTTAGTTAAGATTTGTTTTTTATAACTGTGCTACCAGTGTATTATGGTGAATAAAGTTGTATATATAACATAACGTTACTTAAAGTCACACACCAGCGTTTCTGCCAAATGGCCTTTCATTACGTTCAATTACATCCAACTGCTTTAGCAGGATGCACGAGTGCGACAGACAGACATACCACGCTAGCTAGATAACGTGTGTCGCAATAGCCGACACCGGAACGATCGCTAATGCTTTCAAAGCAGAGAAACTCTGTGGTCCAAACTCTACTAAAACCCGTGTTAGGGGCTACATTATAAGTTGTAACATTCTGTAGTCGCGTGAGCCTCTTTCGGGACCGTTCGTAACAGTGACAAAAGGTATTCAGTAGCATAGCGGCGTCGTTGCAAAAAAGCAGGGGTAATTATCTCATAAATTTTAGTCCATCAAAAATGTTGTTCCTGTCAGAAAATTTCTTACAATAAATACAAAATATGAGCTAAAAATCACCAGTTTAAAAAATTTTGGGGGCAAAATTAAGATTTTTACTACCCACCCATAATCACCCTTGTCGGGAATTTGCAGCTGCTTGTCGAAATATTGCAACTTATGCCCCCGTCTTTTGTAACCTGACCACGACGCCGCTGTAAGTATACATTAGTGGATGATTCTGCTTTCTACGAGGTGGAAACTATAGCGATCAGACGTCGTTGTCATTACCTGAGTACAACAATGAAGCCGTCGAAGACGTTGAAGCCGTTACGCACGTAGCCGAACAGTCCCTCAGCTAGCACCTTCATCAACATCTCGACGGCAAACAGCGCGCTGAAGAACAAGTTGCTGTACTCCAGCACCAGCGTGTACGTCGCCGGCTGAAACACAAACCCGCCGTATTAGTTGCCATTTGGTCTGCACTTGTAGCAAATAGAACGGAATTAGCCGAACAGAGAAAGAAATGCGAGCAGCGACACAGCCTGTATGTAGCACAGTAAGCTTACTTTAAGGCACGGAGAAGGTCAAAGAAAAAGTCAGGCGAAAATCTCTCCGGTCATTTCTCTAAAATAGCTTCGGCGAATATCAATTTTGCATAAAAATTTTACACCATCCTTCTACCGAAAAGGTTCTGTAACGCCTAGCGTGCACCAAATTCGTTTTTACTGCGGGATCCAGATTCGTTGACTATCCCGCTGAGGTTGGGCTGTTTTTCCCTTTAATTTCTGTCAGCGTTCGTGTTGCTTAGTGTTAAATACGCTCGTACGCAATATTCAAAGTTATATTAGTGCATAATTACAAACGTGCGACAACAGTGTGAGCTAAGCTGGCGCACAGACCTGGTTGTGGTACTCGATTCCCATGCTCATTGTGTTGATGAGTATCGCCAGCAGAATGGCACGCTGGAAGTAGCTATGATCGACGACGAATTTCAGCCGACGTCGCAGACTCCTCAGGCCCAAACACAGACCCGCACCACCTATACACAGCCAGTGACAGTATTCTAGTGATGGGCAGGTAAATTTAGAGCTGCGCGAATTAACGATCGATCGTTGAACTTTGTCAAGACCTAAGCTGGCTATAGCGTTACATGAATAAATTTACTAATAAGGTACCGGTAGTTAAAATGTTTTGTTTAGCTTATTACTTAAACAGTTTAAAATAATTAAAATTTATTTAGCTAACAGCCAAATGTTTAGACATAGATAAACTATAGGACCTTGTTATATTACCGCGTTTTATTGACAGTCAACAAAGGGCGTGTTCTAAATATCTTGTTTTAATTGCTAGTGTGCTCAAGATTACTCAGCCTTCTACTCTCAGCAGGCTAGGAAATGAGTAGTAGCTTACGGGCTACGGGGTGAAGGCTCAGTGAGGCTGACTTGGGCGGTGGTATGTCTGCTGGCCGCATCGCGGGTTTAATTGTTCGCTGGCGCGGGCAATGGATGACCGCAGAGTGCGCTACGGTATCAGATAAAAGTATTTTATACAGTACGTAGTTAATTCAATATTGTCTATTTCATTCGCCAAGTGACAGCAGCAGTGTCGGCGAAAATGTATGATGCTGAGCGCTTTTGGTCTAGTTAATATCGAGTCGCAATCTACAAAACGAAGTATCGCGTCGAATTGTCACTGGCGCAGCACTACACGTCGGCTGGTCGGCGGTGGAAGGGCAGCAGTGCAACGCACGCGTCGCTATCCATCAATCAAATACGACACATCATCGATCTCTGTGTCTGCCTGTCTGGAGTGACACATGGTGCGTGCGTGATCCTGGACCTTTCACCCACGTAATTTACGATCGGACTGCAGTCACAATAGCCACTTCCTCCTATATACATTAATGTTTAACACTGTCCGCATCAACGGACACATTTTGACCATTTGCAGCGCAAAGACACCCGCATCGCATCAAAATAACTGCAAAATATGCTGCAGCGGGTAAGCAGTAGCACTGTTTTGTCCGTAGACCTACCAGACCGTATTTTACTAACACGTAAATAACATACAGTCAATTAAATCGCGATCTTTAGCCATTTTCACTGACGACGTGATGATGTGTTATCTGCAACAGAGGAAGCGCTACTGTGGAGCTGATCATTAACAACTAATTGAACTCTTACTGTGATCTTTCTTGGTAGCCGCAGCCGAGTCGTCGCACGCAGGTGCTTCACACGCTGGCCGATGTCCGTCGTAGTCATAATGATCATCATCATCATCATCTATATCTTCATCAGACAAGTCGTCGTCGTCGTCGTTGTCGCGAGCACTGGAGCTGTAAGAATGATAGCATATTGCTGCTGCTGCTGTTGTGTATACAGTCATGTCTCTGCTCGGATCTCGCTCTACAAAAACCATGCCACAATGATGCAGCACATACACACGCTTTATTTAATCGTTGGTAAAAAGGCAAACGCTTATCATTCTTGTCTTTAAATGCATGCAGTATGCATGAAAATAGGCCCTGATATGGAATATACACCGTGTCCGAGAAAAGAAGCTGTAGGCCTACAGCTTCGTGTCACAAGTATTATAATTACTATTAGATGTACAACTGTCACTATTACTGCTCATTCAGTAGGACAATACCATCAGAAGTTGGGAACAAATTTAGTCGGAAACATATGTGACACGCTGGAGAACAAAACTGGTGTAATGAAATTATTAGTTCTCAGCTAAATAGTTACCAGTCAGTTATTCGTACATAGCTATTTATTACGAGTACTACCAGGAAATGTCGGTGGCAGTGAGAGCAGATCGGTTGAAGCGATGACACCCAACTCTCCGCCGCCTGGCGTAGTCGTTGTTGTTCGTGTCTGACGTCGTCGCGGGGATGCAGTCAGGTCAATGTCGGACAGCTCGGGACTGGCGTACGGTGCTTCACCGGACCTACGACCCCGTCTCCTGCCAGACGGTGTGCGGTGCTGTGCGTGACGACGGATCTTGGGTCTGTGACGAGACTGCGTCACTGAGTAGACATGGGGCGGCTCAGCGGGTTGGGTGGGAGGTTTCTGCTGGCGGCCTCGACGCTGCCGCCAGCGACGCACAAGCCGCGCCGCACGACGTCGAGTCAAACGCCCCAGGTAGCTGACGAACTCCAGCAGTTAGTCACCGTACATCTTATTGTATGGCATTATTTTGCACGTTTTTGTACTGTTGTAATTCAGCTTTCAAAACATAGCAGTGAACTGTGATCAGTAGCACGCAGATGGCGGTCAGGTAGCTGACGAAATTTAGAAGAACACCGTAGTCACATTTTGTTGTCGTACGGCTTCTTATTCGGCATACTTTATACCGGTATAATAGAGCCTTTTGGCTGCAATATCGCAATTGGTAGCACAGAAGAAACGACCGAGGTAGCTGACGAACTCAAGCAGTTCATCGTAGCAGCCTGCCGTGCTGTTCTGAACGCTGGTCGCTGTACTTGATGACCTCGACTGACGCCGACGACGCGCTCGCTCCGCCGCCATCCGCTCAATCTCTCTCTTCTTGGTCTCGGAAAACTGCGTCGCGATTACGACCAAACACAGGTTGATCATGAAGAATGCGCCGATCTGTCATTCACGTCCAAACATGATGCGTTAACGAACACTTTGCCTGTGTGGCTAAAGAAGCATCTTGTTAAAAATATTTTAAACACAGGTCTTTGGTTTAGCTTTTTACATCTTCCAAAATAAAGCTTGTGTTTTATCTCTGCCTTTTTATTTTATAGCGTTAATCTGAGGGATGTGCACGAGACATTCTGAGCCGAGACCGAGACGAGACCGAGACGAGACCGAGACGAGACGTTGCAGTTTCCGAGACGCTGTCCGAGATCTTGAAGCTCCAGAGACTCTCGAGAGTCTCGGGAGCTTCAACTTCTTGCCGAGACGTTTTCCGTGACGTATGGTAAAAATATATTGACAATGAAAAAATTATACGAATTAATTAACTCGCACCATGTTAAGCGCTTTCTATTTGGGATATTGTGGGTTTTTGCACTTTATTTTGACAATAATCACTAAATAATTAACGGCTTGCATTCTGACATCATACACTTTATCTTCATTGCGACTAGGTTATTTTATGACAAAAAAGACTGACGTGACATAATATGATAAAATAAGTAAACGAAAGAGTAAAAACGCTGTAAACGAATATGTCTAAACCACAAATGTTATGCTGGTTAGTATCGCTCTAACTGCAGCTACAGTATGCAAGACGCGCGCCTGCACAAAACGTCTCGACGAGACGCAATGGCCCGAGACCCGAGACGAGACCTACTGGGCCGAGACCGAGACATATTGCTCCGAGACCGAAACGAGACCCAGACGTTGAGGATTTTGTCCGAGACGAGACCTAGACGAGACGTTAGTACGTCTCGAGACCGTCTCGAGACCGAGACGTCTCGACCGAGACCACATCTCTGGTTAATCTGCAAAAGTGCCCCAAAAGACGTAAACGAATTTTTATAAATTTTTGAAGAAAAACTGGCGTGGTTTAAAAAATTGATTACACTACGTTCGGAAGATATTATCTTCTCTTAAAAATATACTTCTTATGTAAAAAAATAATTAAAAAACAAAATGAAGGAGTTTATGATATTTCGCATTTTTTCTGAAAATCTGAATTTGTGCAACATACTCGACCCTGGACGGAATGACCTAAAGCCTTAATTTCAAAGACTTTCAGCTTTTGTCAGATACACGGCTCATATCATCGTTTTTCCGGCACGCTTGACTGCGCATTATTACTCAGCTGATTTGGCCGTCGGCCGACTCGTGCGGTCGTCGGTATTTAGCCGGGTTTAACGGCATTATCTTGCGGTGCCAGTCGCACTGGATCAAGTACGATAATCCACGTGTCCACCACAGACGATTAGCTGCGCTTTACTTTTCAACCCAACCGGCTTTCTACGTATAGAAGTTTCTAGACAGCGTCGACGTTTTACGTAGAGTTATTTCCCCCAAGAAAAGCTGCTGCAATTAATACCGAGGCAAATAATAATAATTCCAGTTGTTTTTAACATTTGTTTTTTTACTCATATTCGCCGTTTTCATATTAATAAAATAATCTTCCACCGACAGTCATCTTAACCTTTAGCTTTATATATTTTTAACTTATAACTTATTTCACACTTCTAGTATTTTTCTTCATCGAGTTGGGCTGAAAACTGCCAGTTGTCTCAAAAGACTCTGACGAAACTATAGGTATTTTTCTCTGGTAGTCCAGCGCTACAATTTGGTAGCTTTTAAACGTATCTTGTCTATTATATATACTGAATAGAATGAGATTATGTAGCGCCACTCCACCTAACTATGCGTTAACCATTGTTAATGCTTTTAGCCACCGAAATTTACTACCGGCATAAAGAATAAAATAATAACTGCAGTTATTACTTAGCATAATATCAACTTACGACGATTAGCGAGACGAAATAGATCCAGTCCCAGAACGAGTGCGAGTCTTGCACATAGTACATGATGTTGACCCAGCCCGCCAGACTGATCACCTGCCCACACAGCAATAACGTAACACTCTATAGATTATTCATATCAAGTAACCTCTAAGCAGATGAAGTGAAATTACTGTCTGCCAGTTCATAAATGTTGGATTTCGGCCGTCAAATAAATTGACATTTATAATATAGCACCAAAAGCGGAATAAACACCGTAAATCGTTTACACTCGAGTTTTCTAGTGTTTTAAGTTAGCTATTTTGTTTGCTTTACAGCTTGTTCCTCTGCACACATTCTTTTAACTGTTGCAAGCTTTGTTGTCAGTGTCAGTGTCTATTTTATTGCGTTGCGTGCATTATTTCGTGCGTTGTTGGACGGAAGTTGGCTTATACTATACACATGATGATGATGATAATGAAAGACGAATTAACTTTGGCGTGGCGTTAAGTCCTAAGACTACAAGGACACGTAACAATAAGCCTAAACAGTGAAGTCACGTAATAGTAGTCAGTGCAATGAGACGTTGTTAGTCATGACTGTAAGACCAGGCAAAAAGTTCGGTTTACAGGCCTACCTGGAAGATAGCGACCCAGGCGAGTCCAATGTTGTCGAAGGAGATTGATCCGTGGAACGGGTTGCTGCCTGCGGGCTTACAGCGCGTGAAGTATCGGTTCCAGTTGACACAGCCAGCCGTTGCTGCGGCTGTGTCATTGTCACGCGGCGGTGGTCCAGGTAGCGGTCCAGACGGCACCGGCTCATAGACCGTGTGTGGCAGTGCGGACTCGTTACACCGTCGACTGCCGTCTACGTACGCCGGGATCTGACTACACTTGGTCATGCCGCTGTCTGCCGTCGAGCTGCAGACGAAATCTCGCCCGTTCTCGCTGACATAATAGTCCTCCAGATTGAAACTGCTCCAACAGAAAGCAAGCAGCCGCCGATGTCCACCGGCAACGGTTAACAAAACGTCAGACAAAATAATGCCGGTGGTGGCATGGCTAAAAGCCTATAGCAGTTCGTGTTTGCAAACCGCCAGTCTACCTCCAGCCATTTTGTCGCAGTTCATTCTTGGAGTGTGCGCTGCAGCCGAAGATCGCAAAAAGCAATAACAAAACCCTTATTTTGGACGTTCAGTGTCTTTCAAAGTCATCGCTGTTGATACGACTGAAAAGCTCGTCACTAGAGCTTTTTGTGGTAGGCAGCATGCCCATGCCTATCTGCAACCGTTTGCACGAAAGACTGGCCAACAACGGCAGAATAACGACTTTTACGGGGGTACCGCCTTTTAATGCCCTCGTGCGGAGGTTTTCTTGAACCTAGAAAATTGAGACTTAGACCGTCGAAATCTATGTTCAATCCTAAAACATTTCTTATATAGCTTCTGCAGGTTTATCTCAATTGATTTCGGCGCATTGCGCTCTTGAAATGTGTCTCGCAGCCCGAAATCGCCAAAAAATTCATAAAACCCCTATTTTGGCGTTGAAAGTCATCCAAGTCATTGCATTCGGTGGCAATCGAAAGCCAGTGTACGATTTTCTATTAGTGATTAATATTAACCTAAGCCCTATTTCGCACAGTTATTGAGACACAGCGACTTATTGGCTGAAATCGCAAATTTTTTCTTTCCCTCTCATTCAGCGCCCTCGTTTAAAGTGAGCCTTTTTGAATTTATGGAAAAGTTTTACGATTCTTGAAACTAGAATCTTCCAGGGAGCCGATGGTGAAAATTTGGTAATCCTAACTAGCACCGTTTTTGACTGGTCCATCCGTGTGACAGACACACGGACAGACAGAATTGCGACGGCTAAGACGCGCTAAAGCAGTAGCTGCTTTCGCGCGTAAAAGGGAGGGAAACGCAAGGGAGGAGAGTACAGCATAGAAAAAGAAAATACAGAAATAGAGATATCCAAGACCCTTTTTGCGATATCATGTCTGCACTAATGGTCACAAGACCTGCTACTAGATCTCGGTACAGTGGCGCAGTAGTTTGCACTGTATACATACACCCTCTCATCAGACGATCTGGTGAGCGGAGACACGAGTAACGACAATCTCTGGTGCAGACGTACTAGATCATAGCGGCTAACTGATTACCTGTCAGGCGCTTAAGCTTAACCTAGATTAGCCAGGCAGGTTCCGCCTTTCCATGCTTACTATTACGGCTGTCCACGACCGCTACTTCAACTGCACCGTAATATATAGGGACCTGGCTCAAACACGACTGTGCGCGCTCTCTCCATAAATATGCAGTGACAAAAAGTTGTGCCATTAGCAAAAAAAATGTACACGCTCAAAAACAAGACGGACTGGCAACTGCTTTCAGGGACCAAAAACACGATTACGACCGTGAAAATTGGCAATAACGGTTCATCATTGTCATCATTTTATTTACAAAAAAATGCAAGCACATAAAAACACAGTTGGCAAGATACATCAGGCTCAACAGAGCATTTACGGTAGCCTTAACTTAAGCCTACGCCATACGAAATAAAAAAATAACTTGTGCAAGTTGAAATATACCAAAAGTTTAGTTTCTATGATTGTCGTCAGCATATTTCAGCCAGCGTTTTATGTTTAACTTAAGTTTTTGAAAAATCGGACATGCCTTTAAGTTTTTTAGGTTTGAAGCGTATATTGCAAACCACTGGCCATTGTGTGATTAATTTTGTTGACTGAAAGATTGTGCGGACTCGTATAACGCACGTTTAAGCCCTAACTCCTGCTTGTTAAATCACATTATTGTTTTATTTTCAATTTTGTGTCCAGTTACTTTATAATTCGGCCTAGGTTAACTCTAAATTAAGTTTAGCGGTAGGCCTAGGATCAAACCCACCAATACAACCTCACACTCTATATAACCGCATTCTATGTTTCACACGCGTTTAAGACGCTTAAATAGTTTTGCAACATTTTGAAAACGTTTCTATTCTACGTGTAACCACGGCTTAAGTCTGTCGGAACACACATAAGCTCTGTTTCTATCGCAAGTGTGACAAGCGAGGGCAGTTTAAAGCGTTGCGTTTTCAGCAGACCGCCTTTATATTTTTATCGCCGCGGTGGCCGGACGAAGCATAAATAACGACTGCGTACAGGTGGATTCTTGGCTGTCGCTGTGGCGACGAAATGACTTCGAGGCAATTACGAGCAAACCGCATCTGCAACCGGTGTCGCATAAAAATGTCTCCCTATGAAAAATCCGCGCCGGGGAAAGATAATCACAGATTTGATATGTCTCCCCTTGTTAAAATATCGCCGACTCCATAAAAAATTTATTATTTTAGGATCGCCCCAGAAAAGTCTCCCCCGGCCGACAATTTACCGGCCAAAATCCGTTTGCCCGGGCGGCCGCCGGGCGATGCGGATATTTACCGGTAAATTGTTGGCCGAGGAAGACTTTTCTGGACGGGGGCGATTTTATAATTTGACACCCGCTTGACACTGCATGGTCGCTCACAGACACATCGGTAAATCTATCAGCGGCAAGGTGTGGAGTCTCCTCATCGCTTCTTCCCAATGCAAATCACCAGCGCTCAAACTCAATCGGACACTGTCGTTTGAAGCGAGTCCAATTAGGACCAATCCGTTTTCGATTACGTCGCGGCGATGGCCATTAACGTTGCCGCAGGCAGCATCACGAACAGCTGCAGTAGCAGCAGACGTAATTCGATTGAAGAAAATCACTGAACTCGACAGCGAAAAGCTCCTGCGACACTTCTATTACTTCTACTGTTTACTACCCTGCCGCAACAAGTAGCGCTGAAATATCTCTGCAAGCAGAAATACTGTTGAAATCAGTAGTAATGTACGATAGATGAAACTTCAGCTAGTTATAAATACGGATGAACACGTTTTTTACCTTTGACATAGCTGTCTGCATTCTACACGATACGGCTGATTGAATAAGCCTGATTCCTGGCTAAATCTATCTATAAACAGTTAGTAGGGGGTCAGTTATTTTTGGCAGATGCATATTGCATACTGCTACGCTTACGCTACTTGCGTCCGATAAAAACTAAGATACATTTAAAAAGTTATTTGTAAAAAGTAAACTTGTAACTTGACTGTGATTCTGACTTTAAAACAGCAGCGCTGATATTTAGCCTTACGTGTTTCTCACTATTTGTATGTATTTGAAAGTTACTGCTAGTCTCTGCATTTTTATTTGAATTTGGGACAATCTGTTTAATATTTTATGGTGATAAAAATGACTAATAAAAAGATAATGCATATTCCAACACTTTCCGTGCAATGACTTGCAGCAAAAGCGATAAAAGCTAATAACGATCATATACTAAAGTTTTTTTCAAAGCAGTGCTATTGATCGGTGCAGCGTGTGGAGTGGTCAATGGACGAACCCAGCGGCGGAGACGTTTGACGGAAGATCCAGAAAGCAGCGATTGCGCAGCAGCCCGGCCCACAACTGTACGCCGATGATGCCAAAGATGAAGAAAACGAAAAAGCTACTACTACTATTACTACTACAACTACAACAATGACAACTACAACGACAATGGCTACTAATACTACTACAAATACTCGGATGATGCCGAAGATGAAGAAAACGAAAAAGCACAGCAGAAGAACGTTCCCAAGCATTGGTAGAGTGTCCAGCAGCAGCATCACCAGTATACGCAGATCTGTTGACCAACACATCACAATGTCATGTATACGACTTAACGTTGAATTAATAATATTGTAACTTGTTGAATGTGAGCGCTGGCTTGCTGGAACATGGTATGTACACTGACGTCATGTCAGTAACAACACTGCTGGAAAGAGTCTTGTCTTAAACTTAAAAATAACCTGTTAATTACGCGCAAGACGGAGTGGTTACTAACTAACTTGAGACACCTCCAGTTAATTTCGTCAACTAATACTACGCGGTACGTAAACATCAGATGATCCAAATAAATAACAAGGCGGGAAATTACAATATTAAAATATACGTTGCAGTTATACATAAAACAAAAATAACGTTACAAATAATATAAACTATAGCTATAAGATAATTTGTCTCTTAGTGCAACTTACTGGGAATTCTGTTGATAGCTCTGAGCGGTCGCAGCACGCGTATTGTGCGTATTGCGGAAAGATTCAAGTTTTGTGAGTCGACGGCGTACTCCAGGGCTCTGCAAATATGCAATAAAGGACTCGATTAATTGCCGCTAGAGGTATAAAAAGACACTGCTTGCACATAGACACAGTAAGTTAAGGAAGCAATTACAACACAGCTATTGCTTTTATATCAAACAACTTAAAACTGGTAAGATGATTGGGATATTGTTTATATACTTCTGACTCATCAATATTTTGTGTTCGGTCGTCGTACGTCACAGATATACAGGGTACCCAAAAAATAAGCTATTGCATTTTGTCCATATCTTTGCTGAATATTGACCAATTTTTACATTTTTACTAGTAAACTCTGTAAAAAAATTGCTATTCAGTGGCATGCACACCACACTTGTTATGTCGCTACACTAACTTGTGAAACATAAATATAAAAAAGTAGCAATATTTACATATGAGCAGAAGGTATAATGGTAATTTTTGAAGTATTTAAATAAAATGTTAAATATGAAATATAGTAAGTGTCAAAAATATTTGCATATAGCTGCAGAGTCAGTTTTCATTTTTCAGCAAAATAGTGCACAACTTGTATGGCCGCTCGATGAAAATACAATGGTCATGCAGTTAACTGAACAAAACTGCAGCTGCTGCCAACGACCATTAATGTACATTAAAAATTTATGCACAAAAATGGTTCAAATTATTTGAAAAAATAAATCCATTGTTTTTACACTTACTGTAACTTATATTTAACATTTCAGTTAAATACTTCAAAAATTTACCATTAAACCATCTGCCAATCTGTAGAAATTGTTGGTTTGGAGATATTGAGTAGCAAATTTCTTACAGAGTTTACTAGTAAAAATTGTAAAAATTGTAAATATTTAGTAAAGATATGGTCATAGTGCTATAGCTTACTTTTTGGGCCATTCTGTAAAAACCTAAAACATTTCTTTGAAAACCAAGTTTTTACTCTTGATGATAGAGATAAATGTGATTAACCCAGCAAGAACGATGAACATGTCAAGTCGATTCCATGTCTCGGCTAGGTAAGCCTTCTTACCGACCACTCCCATCGCCGTCATCTTGATGAGCATTTCGACGGTGAAGAAAACGAAGATGAGATGATCGGACACATGGAGGATGCGACAACGTACCGTGGCACAGACTTCGTCGACACACGGCTTGTAGAGACCGAGCGTTAGACAGTTGAGCAATATCACCGTCATACTCAGCCGCTCGAACCACGTTTACATCTTCACCGTCAAGGATTCGACATATACTAAGCAAAATTTTACTTTAACTTTAACTTCGATTTGTCATGTTTGTCATACAACTATAACACGTTACGTGTGTGGCGTCCGTTCAGTTCGTTAAGTGGCGTGTGTTGCGTACGTTTGCTTGTGTCCGTTGCACTGTCTCTTGCGTTTGTTGATCTGTTTGCGTAGCGTCCGTCGCATGCTTTGCGTCCGTTGCGTCCGCAGCGTGTGCTACGTTGCGTAGGCCTTCGTTGCGTTGCATCTGTTTACTTTCGTTCCTTCCGTTCAATTTCGTTCAGATGTTTCCGTTCCATTTTTTTGCACTACGTGCGTAGCGTCCGTTGCATGCGTTGTGTCTATCGCGTGCGTTGCGTTAGTTGAGTTTCGTTGCATTGCGTGCATTGCGATGAATAGTATTATCATATTTCTATTTTCATATCTGTGCAACTGTCTAAAATGAGACTTTTCATTTCCGGTGTAAATTAGGAGGAAGTGGAGTGATTTGGAAAAATTCGGTGCAAATTAGAGGAATGTGGAGTGATTTGGAAGAAAGTGAAGTGAATTTAGAAAATACAGCGTTTCGGAAAATGGCGTGATTTGAATGAATTCGGGGTGAATAAGGGGAAAGTAGAGTGGTTTAGAAGAATTCCGAGTAAATCTAAAGAGTTGGCAGAAACAGGCCACCGTATGCTAAAATTTCAGCAGCATTTTTGGAACACGTAATTTAATCCGTGACCACAGTCTTAAAACATTAAATTGTTCAAGCAACTCTATCGCGTGTAACAGACATGGTAATCGTCAAAACTTGGCTTTGACAAGTTATTGTAATAACAATAATAATATAGTCATTTGTAAAGCGCTCAATGTCAGCGATCTGAATCTGAGGCGCCGATATCGGTTTTTTGCTAGTTTATTTTACGCTAATGTACAAAATGTAAATATCTAAGACCGAATTGTCTGCCAAAATGCGGATGAAAGAGTTGTAACTTGACGTAAATGTCAACCAACATTATAATCTGAAATCGGCCGCAGGGTGTCGCAGCCTTGATGAAAACTGCAGCAATATTGACTGGCGATGAACAGCGCTATAGGCTATGTAACAGACATATCTCTTGCTGCGGGCGAATTGTGCAATGTGCTTGACCAAGTCATGCGATTGCAGGTACACAGTATTGGAATCAGTGCGTCGCCAGTGGGTGGTAGACCACCAACATAAACGAACAGCCCACTTCGTCGCCGGTATTGCAACTTAAGTGGGCGTTTTCGCAATGCAAGACCGCTGTCCGCTGTAAATACTCTCTCTCTCTCTCTCTCTCTCTCTCTCTCTCTGTCCACCAGCAGTTCTGGCCTTTGTAGAACTAAGTCCAAATTCTAGATTTTTAAGATAATATTTTTATGTATCCACAGTTAAAACTTATTCAAATGCAAGACAATACGGTATTAAAGAATCTTCGCATAGTTTGCACTAAAGTGCAAATTATGAGCTAATAGTTAACGTTGCCTTAGTGTTGTAATTTCTGGCCTTGCTTAGATCGAAGTTTAGTTCCCGGTCAGGTTTACAGCAGGTTGCCGACAAGTCTAGACGTGTTTCCGACGATAAGTCGCAGTCTTTTTTCTGCTCACAACTTGTAGGCCTAAATCTAACGGAAACAATCGACATAACGCCACCATTGCCAGTCCGATGTTTAGCGTATAGCTGTGGTGCAATCTGGCGAACAAAACAACAAAAGCAACAAAACTTACATTTACTCACTTAGGTGTTCTGTGAGGAAATTGAGTAAATTAAAAACGCGTTCACACCGTGCGAGACGTACCTCAGCATCAGCGTTCCTGCGTGCTATTCGCTTGCGATATTTTCTCAAAGACATCGTGAGTCTGTGAGACCGACACACACGAGGCGTGTCTGACCACCCGAGGACCTACCGCTTGGTTCAGCACGAGATCAATCGAAAGTCCACTATTTCAACTCGCTGTGAATTTGTTAAATTGCTGTACTGTTGTACATCAAGTTGTGCAACTCGTTGTACAGCATATTGTGCATTGAAATCACAACGAATTGGAGTTTGAGCTTCGCCGTAACGCAGCTGCATTAGACGAACTGTGAAATCTTCGGACGCGTATAGCCATTGACAGAGGAGCTGCAACATTGTGCATGCCATTCAGTTGAAACTAATAGGATTAATGCTAGCTATGGGTGCATTATTTGCTTGGTCGAGTCTGTTAAGCACCTGATAGTCTAAACTCATATTGCGAGATTCTAATATTTGCAAGTTTTACCTGTGTCAGCTAATGATCACCGGACGACGCTTTATGATGAGATCTTTCTCTCTATGGACTCAATGCCTGTTGGTGTCCACGACATATTTCACGAAACGAGTTTATTTCGTCCTGATGACATAGATTTACATTAACTAGCGCTGATTGTCGACATCAGCACATTTGATAAATAGATCGTTGCTGCTTTTTTGCCTAAAAACTTTTTGCCTAAAAGCATTACGTATGCCGATCAAAAATGGCGCAACGGCAATGAGAAAAAAATAATGAAGATAAACTTTGATCAGAATATTTGGTTTTTGTGCGCCTTTTAGCGTCGCTGGTTTTGATGTTCAGATGATACTGCGAACACGTGATTAGGCAGGCCAGGTAAGTAGGCAGCATCATCACATGGTTGCCATGGCAACGCGCACCTGGCTCACCTCGCTCACCGGATACGATAGGCGATTCCACTGCAGAAGCCTAGGCGACTATAAACGATTACTAAATGGGGGTGACTTGGCATGCAATGACTTTGTTCGTTTATGCTTTCGCCAGGAAACGATAGCCACCGATCTGAACCACTGAACACAACGAAAATCCACAGCATCGTATCGACTGACTCGTATACACAGTGGCAAACTTTTGCAATGTAGAGTTCAAACTCTCATTTCTACTGTATTCTCGCGTGCGCACGGAGCTTGTCGCCAAACACAACTTCACGTAAAAATAACACATCTAACGGCATAACTAAAACACGCGCAAACCTCCAGAACGGTAACAGCATAAAAACCGGCATAACGTCATGCATTATTCAATTGCATAAAGTGGATGTCGTATATACAAAAGGATATGGCCACATGACGGCCGTAATGCACCAGTTCCTCGGGCGAGTCGTCTTGCTAAGAATGAAAAACGCTTTTTCTTCGAAGTCGTCCAAGACTCGATCGTCGTCGGTCGGCGGCTCTTCCGTGGTAGATGACGTCATTTCCGGTGAGAGAGGACTCGGGACGGTGAGGCTAGGTGACAGGCTGGTCGACGAGACTGGTAGTGAGAGTCGATATCGCGACTGGACCGGAAAGCCCTGAGACACGTTGCTGCATGGTGGTCTTCACCACTGCATGGCGTCAAGATTCGTCTTTTCTCTCACTCATGCCCACTGACATCTATACTCACGTGGTTCTTCAAACAATGCCGCGTTAAACACATGTGCGATAATAACGATAATGACGATGGTGATGACGACGTCATCTAAAACAACATCACGTGATCGCCTATGGCTAGTTTGCTCGTTCTGGTACGGCTGGATTATCCTACTAAATCCATTGCTTTCCAACACAGCTTTTTTCATATTTACTACATTTTCGTCGTCATGCGTAAGTAAGTAAATGTATTAAAATAAATAATTCTATAGGCAATTTTATCAGCAGCACTTAGATTTATGGCGTAACTTATTTAAAACTTTCGACGTTTATTGCACTAAAAAGTTTTTTTAATATAAAAAACGTTAAGGCGCGTACAGAGCGATGTAATTGAACTGAATTGAACTGAACTGACATGGTTTAGTTTTTGACAAATTGACCAATAAGCAAGCAGTAATGCATTACAGTAGACACTGTCTAACGGCGTCGCTGACTACGTGACTACGCGCACGTACACGTCAACCAATGAACAATAAGTTCACGTCACTAAACCGTGTCAGTTCCGTTCAGTTCAGTTACGTCGCTCTGTAAGCGTCTATAAAAATAACACGTTACGTGCAAAACGTTTAGTAACGTATATCTTATTAATATCGATGATTACAACAGTGCGGCAGATGTAAGATGCGGCGTTGAGCGAATGGATATCTGCGTAAAGTGACTGAAGTCTGATACGAAATCACACCATAAAGTATCCATCCAACTCAACGTACGCAGCGTACGCAACAGATGCAAAGCAAGAAGAGACATCCCGTCACATCCGACACCTCTTCTATGCATTGCATTTGGGCTGTCAAGTCGCTAGCGTCCGCTGCGTCCGTTGCTTATTTTTCTATTGTCGCCCGAGTCAGTTGCGTCACAATGCCCTTGCGTTGAGGGCGTTATAAGGTGTTTACACGATCCAGCAAACGTCCAGCAAACTTTCAGCAAATGTACTCAAAATACACGTGAATTGCTGGACGTTTGCTGGACGTTTGCTGGATCGTGTAAACATTTCATTACTTAGATGAAAACTATAGCTATGACGACCGACCGACACCTGAGGCACGCTCCGGACGCTATCACACGACGCCATTTTATGACATTCAGACAGTATATTGTGTCACGTCGAGCCGGACACTTTTTTGGCTGAATAAAATGTTTCGCTTACCGGTACTCTACAACGTGCAGATTATAAATTTTGGACGGTATTTCGTTGTCAGTTTCCCATATTTGCAAAACTATTCACATGTCGCCCCAAAAATCGCCTCGAGCTGCAACTGCCATGCGATTGTCTCCATTTATTCAATCGATCATCTTTTTCCGCCTCTTTTCCATAGCCGACTGTGCACTGACTTCAGCTACTTCTTATCGGCCGCAGCAGAGCTGTGACGTCATAAACGTCGTCACCATGGTGAAGCATCATCAATATCTTTACAGATAGAGTTAAGGCCCGAAGGGCCGAAAATGGAGGCCGCAGGCGGATAATATGGCAAAGATCAAGCGGACAGGGAGCGTAGCGACCTGTCCGCTTGTAGGTCAATAAATTAAATCGAATTGATATCTTTACGCTATATCGTGCTATACTAGTATAATATTACGCTGCAATATTTGTGCCGTCTCTATTCATTTTGTTTTTTTGCAAACACGCTTAATATGATAAACATTTTTATTCTGTAGCCTACAGTTGACAAATAAATATAAGGCCAATGATAATGATTTAATGATAATGATTTGATGATAATAATGACGATGATAACGACGATCATAACGTTATATTCTGTAGACCAGCACTCTATTAACGTAAATAGTTAAAATGAGACAAAATGACTATCATTAGTGTGCGTTTTCTGCATATAAAAAATTGGACGGTCATCGATAATAATCGATCGTTTGACGAATCTATGACGTATCCATGACAACCACGACGCTCAAGATGCTTTGCTGCTGAAGCCGCAAGCACGTTAATGCGTCGCCATTACTGACAAGGCTATAATACCTGGACTAACGACTCCATTGCCACTATTTAATTTTGTGGTATAGCGTAAGACATAATGTTGTAACTGCATGCAAACAGTGAACTAGCTTATTATGCGGTGCGGTCACATGCCAAATAAAATATGTTGCACGAATCTTGCAAAGTGAAAAAATAAACACAATTTGTATATAGACCTAGATCGTGGCAACACTCAAAGTAAAACATTTGTGCTACATTGGTATTTTACATCGTTACCAGACTAGGGCATGTTTTTGACACCTTCAGTCGAAAAACGACTGTTTGCTACTTCGCAGATTGGTAACGCAAACAGAGCTAAAAAATTTCCCACCAATAAACTTCTGAGCACACAATCCCTAACTAACAAGTAAATATTTTTTCTCGAATCGTTGAAACAAGAAGCCAATAAAATAAAATAAAACATTCAAACTGTTATAGTGGCATTAGCATATCACGTGTGTGCTTGTGTCGTTTTCAGAACGAAACTCGAGCATTGAGCAGAAAGTTGGTTACTCGTTACGATACGTTTTAACCTTTTACTTAGCCAATTTGCACATTAAACAGCAAGAGGCTCACAGCGTACCGTTACTAAAAAAGCTTCGTGCTAGGGTAGATAAACACGTTAAAAATAAAGTACTGAAAAAAGGGTATTTCCTTCCATATCATATTATGCGATTCTCTTATCCGCTTTAAAATTTTTACAGGCACGATTTAGAAAAAAACGTTAACCGTGGGAAATGTCGCTTCGTTTGTTTCAGGTTGCTTTAATTTGCACTTCTATGCCGTTCGTTATCGGTAAATCACCGCGCACGTTCGACTGTATCTAGCCTTATTAAACTGTACTGTTTTCTTGAAAGCTGAGACAAAAATTTACAATAAACTTAAAATAAACCATTCGAAGCGGTTTGGAATAAACATACTGACTACAACATGCAATAATTCACTGTTGTTTATCAGCAGATTATCGCGTAGGCCTACCTTTTTGCTGCAAATAACTTTTAAAGAAGGCCACAAATTATTCAGAAGCTCAACTTTACTCTGATTTCGCATTTGGATTTGAAATGGCACAGAACAATTTGATTTGTTTGTATCTGCCAGCTGACCCAATGTGTACAGCACTTACCTTGTGATGAAATGAGTGTAAGAACAGATGGGCGCGCTGACGTTACAGGTTTTTTTTCGGCAGACCGACCAAGAGAGACGAACAGAGGCAGGCGCGCGCAACAAGTCAGCGACTAGTGACGTAGCTCGGACGAGTGTCGGGACAACGGCTATCCGGGCGGTAAGTCACGGCGCCGACCTGCACTCACTCAGCACAATCTACGACATGCGACAAGGCGGGTGAGGCGCGACACCGGAGATCTGCTGCTGGAACCGCCCGCCATCAGGTGATGCGGCGACGCGTACATCAACCAGTAGCTAGCAGATGACGGCGACTCGACGACAGCACCGACCGGTGTCACGTTAAAATGTCTCCCCCATGAAAAATCCGCGCCAGGGAGAGATAATCTTGGATTTGATATGTCTGCCTCTTATTAAAATATCGCCGTCCCCATAAAAAGTTTTTCATTATAGGATCCCCCTTAGAAGACTCCCCCGGCCGACAATTTACCGATAAAAATCCGTTCCGCCCGGGCGGCCGCCGGGCGGAGCAAATTTTTGCCAGTAAATTGTAGGCCGGAGGAAGACTTTTCTGGGCGGCGATCCTATAATAAGACACCGGCCTTTAACGTTAATATTACATTATCCGCCGCCGACGCGCCAACGCCGACGACGACGCTCGATAAACTACACTCGTCCAGCTTACGCCTTCGTGCAAATTGTACTGCACGCCTTCTAGAAATTATTAACACACAACGGCCGCGTGCTAATTATTGCCTGGCTTATTACCGACATGCTGCTGTGCCGTTTGAGTAAACTGCGAAACAAGAATGCCGTGCAAGACATAGCCGCGATACCGCAGTTGCTTTAATGCGATAGAAGACTGGGAATGCGTAGCAGGGAAGACCTTGCGATAATTATTCGCGTAATCACATTCCAAGTAACCGAACCTACGTGACCACGCCACATCAACGTTACATGCGGTCCGACAGACGGACAGACAGACGGACGGACGGACGGACAACTAACGGCGGCAGTATATTGCGTTTGCGCTACGTGCATCCCGTGGTAATAAGGAAATCGGCGTCAGCAATTAAGACAGGTTGTTGATTCATGAAAGTGCCTAAATCGTCGCAGCGTTACACGATTCAACACACTACGATTGCATTGCTTGTAAAGCCGTGGTTGCATATGCACCCAAAATACAAAACAATTGCAAATTGCAAATATATGTTTTACATGTAACCATGCCTAGTGAGAAAAACATCTGATAACTGTTTACGTTAAAACATTTTTTGCATTTCTTATTTTCCGTCACACGGCTTAGTGTAGCGAAAACTGAGTTACTTCTATCTGTTGTTTCATCGATCAGAAATGTCCGAATTATTTCAGAATGCAGAAGTTTAAATGTCTGCTTAAAATGTTTGCATTGCAATAAGAACCGCAAAAAATTAAAAAAACAAAAAAAGAACGAAAAAACTCATTCATATTCAATAAACTTTGAATAAAAGTACACATTATCAGTAAGGCTTCATTTTTACGCGCGAAAGCAGCTACTGCTTTCAGCGCGTCTTAGCCATCGCAATTCTGTCTGTCTGTCTGTCTGTAGGTCTGTCCGTCTGTCACACGGGTGGATCAGTCAAAACGGTGCAAGCTAGGATCACCAAATCTTCATTGTCGGCTGCATTGAAAACTCTAGTTTCAGGAACCGTAAAGCTTTTCCATAAATTCCAAAGGGGTCACCCTGAACGAGAGCGCCAAATGAGAGGGGGTGGGCAAAATTTGCGATTTTTTGTCAATAAGTCGCTGTATCTCAGTAACGGTGCGAAATAGGGCCTTGGTTATTGTTAATCACTAATAGGAATTTGTACACTGGCTCTCGATTGGCTTCAAATTCAATGACCTTGAATGACCTTGAACGCCAAAATAGGGGGTTTTATGGATTTTTTGGCGATTTCGGGCTGCGACACAAGTCTATATTATTTACAAGGTGGCGCCAGACTACTATCGTTATGCGATCTAGATAGATAATTTGGTATTTGTATATTAACTTAGCGTGAACACCCCAATTTTTCAGCTAAACTACTAAACCGAAAGTGCTATAGGCTTTCGTGCGTCTCGTGAGCATTAGCTCAAATTTCTTGTTACAGCGAGTGACAACTCACAGTAGCAATTCGCGCAGTGCACTGTATGAAGTTACGAATGTCGTTGACTTATAGTTGTTAAGCTGTCACGAAAGACAGGCGGGAGTAGAAAGGTTTAGATTTTTTGAGACAAGCTTTTCTACAGCTATGACGACGACGCTTGTTGAGTTGGGTTCGTATCTCGGTGCATGAAAAAGCTCTGAGACGAAATCAAGAAATGACGCTCAGGCATCGCGATGAAGTCGCCATAAACTCATCTCGTCGCTGCAGACTGAGTGTGAACATCTTAGCGAGCTGGCCACTGCATTGCACAACGGCCCCGCCGCCAACAACTATCAGCGGGAAGTCGTTTCGTTAGGCTCAGCCGGAAGTCGATCAGAATGGCGTCTGATGGTGCCCCCTGGCGGCGACAGTGCGAGGTGATGGTCGACTCGTTCAGCCATAATAAATGACGATCACGACGCTTGACGTACGAGTCGAAACACTCTGCGTACCACCCGTACGTATCGACCGACCAGGCGGTGATTAGCGACAGCTTCGGTCACGTGTCGGGTTTACGACAATTTCTAAAATTTATCGCCTGAAAATGGTTCGGCGACGAACAACTTCCATCGCGCTGCAGCAGCCAGATAGACGGTCAGTCCGTCGTGACCTGACGTCCGTCAGATTTATGTCAGATCATCTCTGCATCGTATTGTCGCACGCTGCAGCAGTTCGCAATGCGTGCCTCAGACTTCCACTGCTTCTTCTTTCATGGCCGACAAGCGCATTTAGGTGGTACATTTTGAGGTCATAATATTTCGTGATATAAAAACATACACAAAACATCATACGACACTAAAATTAGTAAAATTGAAGCAGAGAAATGAAATTTTACGTATTAAGTATAGTACAGAAAGTTGCAGTGAAAAACATACATTAAAAGTTTGAACTTTGAACGCTCCTCTCGTTAAACATGGGTGTCTCTAGCTGACAAATTATGCTATTTAGACATCTAAAACATTTCGTTTAATATTTTGTTTAATCCCGCCCGGTTGATTTTTGGCTACGATGTGCTATTTTCATCTTTTTGACACACGGTGTACACGTTGTTCACACCTAACTAATTAGCTAATTAAGATGGCTAATTACTGTAGGCCTATAAATTGGAACGTGATTTCTCTCTGGGTGGAATTTTACTGTGCCATAAGCGTGATCTAATCCTGCAATTGGCTACTTAATAGTAGGCTTACTTAGAGTTGTCCACGAAACTCACAAATGATCTGTTGCTGTTCCAGTTCTGCTGTCAATTTAACGATTTTAGACTGCTTTCAATCATGCAGTGTAATTTATCCTAAAGATAAAAACAATAAGGTAATTAATAAAAAGTACAAAAAATTAAAATGAACAATATTATATCGTGACATTAGCTGCACGCGTCATAATGCACAGCGCTCGTCATATTAAGCATATGTTGGACTAACCATTTACGTCATTAACGCAGACGTATCAGTTGTGCAGCTGCAGTCTATACGACAAGTATCACTTCATCGCATAGTAATGACATCTTCTCCTTGACTATGCAGGTACGCTCGCTATCTCTTGATAGCACTGTTTATAAAGGTAAAACGCATAATACTTTCTAATGACGTTCGCATATGACTGACTGACTGGTTTATTGAGACGCAACAAACGTGCATGAACACTGCATGAGCAAATATTAAACAACACACCAGAAGAAATACACAAATACAAAACAAGTATTTATCTACTGTATTGCATATAAATAAAAACAAAAATGCCCAGCTGTCGCTAGAAAAAGCCGACTGTACCGCCTACGTCCGAAGCCCAGCGTCCGACTTCTAATCACGGAGAGAAAACGATTTCTCAGAAGTGACTCAGTTCCATGCACGCTATGTTAACGAAACGCTGCTCTCGAAAGCTACAATTAACGCTAGCTAGTATAACACACGTCGAGGTGGTGACACGCGGTCGTCTCGTCAGGCGATATAAACAGCTACAGTTGTAATTAACCAACAGAAATATCGGACACAAGTTTCGCAAATTTTTCTGACAATAAAAACGCTTTGCTCTACAGCCCATACAGTTTCCGTTGCAGTACTGATCTTCAAGGTCATTCAAGGTCAATGATTTTCAACTCGTCTAACAGGGCGTATGCCACTTTCTATTAGTGATTAATAGTAACCTTGGTTTTATCTCTTAGCGCTTCCGAGATACGGCCACTTATAGCTTGAAACTTACCGTTGAAAATTGCTGTCAAACCGCTGCAGATGGAGATATGGTTACTATTGACAGTCTTTAGGAAGTCGCTATCGCCCTATCCGACAGTATGATCGCAGACCCCTTACGACTTACCGTTTAGCCACAATACCGCACGATTGGCATACCATATAAGTGCATTATGACTTGAAGGTCATCTAAGGTCAATGATTCTCATGTAATCTAAAAGAGCGTATGAAATTTTGCATGCCCAGGTTTTACGCACGTGGCTACTTATTCATGCAAAAGTTTTTTACGACCTAACGCTTAGCCACAATACATCCGTTAGAGACAGACGGACAGACAGACGAACGAACGGACGATAACTCTACCAATAGCTCGACCGTACGGTTGGCTAAAAATTGTCAGCTGCATGGAAGTTTCGAACACAAAATCGCTAGCAAAATACTTCATTGCGCAACAGAAAATTATTGCCTAGTAGCTGTCAGGTGGAGTATTATCTACCATTAGCGGAGAGCGAGGATATCGATTTGCTATTTGTGGCTGAGTAAGACACGTTTATAAATATGCACCTATTAAACCTAACAGTTAATGCAACGGGCTAGACTAAAGGCTTGTAGGCTAGTTGAAAATGGGCGTTGAATATCAGTTGAATATCAGTAAAATTGGGCAGAAATGTGCGTTTTCAAACACATACGTGTCTCCTCTATTATTGTATGACTATAGTTATGTTCGCGATGGTTTAGTTGTCATATCTATGATGGGGTTACTCGCTCTTTGTTTTTATACATTTGAACATTTTGGTTTCGTATCATGCATCAGTACCGTATCAGGAGTCAAAAATAATACTGGCTGCATAGGGGCTTCATTAGTTTAGATTAAAATTCATTCACGGTCATCGACAAAAACACTAATGTCTAACAGATAGCATCTATCTTTAATCAAAAGTGCATGGGGGTTTAATTTTAGACAATAGACTATGCTACTGGTTATTTCTCAGTTTGTTCGTAGGCCTAAGTGCACGTTAATAAATATCTTGTACTTACACTTACATGCAAAGCGTTTAAATAAGTATTTGTTATATTCGCATAAAATATTAGTCAAATTTCTTTACCGATGTATGCTGCAGTAAATGTGCAATTGAGTGATTTGTTAAAGATCCCACCAGACCTCAAACGCGTTGCTACACAACCTTTGAAAATTAAGTCATTTTTAGAATACTAGTTATTGATGTACCGCGTGCGCTCGCCGTAGATTGTAACTTTCACCTGGAAAGCTTATATTTTTGTCACTTTTGTTGATACCCCACGTATTGACAAAAGTGACAGAAACCTGAACTAAGCCAATATGCCAGCAGAAGTGATATTTCTCAGATATTTATTTCAAGATGTGCGCTGGACATTAGCCGAGACTGCTGACGACATTATCGTGTTTGCGGTATGTTGGACATTCTGCAGCCAGTCCTGCCATTAACGAATGTCGCCAGCTAGGCACAGAATGCAGATGATACAACACGTACGCCAATCATCGTACCGCCATGCAAACTGTGAGGACGCATCTGATGCGGCAGCTATAGCCTGTTAGCCGTGTCCAGTCTAGCGTTAGGTTCGCTCAGTTCGCTCGTTGCTAATTGCGTTCGTTGGCGAGTAACGAAATCGATCCGCGCCCATGCAACCGATACCGGCGAAGCAATTACCGAATACTCGTTCGGAAATTAACGAATCCGCGCAGCATTATCAGCTGCAAAATGAAACACCATCAACTCAGTGGCTTGTGTATTTTTACTCCAACAAGAAGAGATGACACAATCATAACAAGATTCGTGGGCTGGACAGAAAGGCTCGGGAGAGTAAAAATGTGCAATTTTTACACAAAAAGAAAAGACAGCGTATTCATTAGTTGTGGTCTTCGCTGTCATACTAATTTCAGACTACCTATGCTGTTTTACTTGCTCCAAACCTTTTTAGTAGTACACGTTTGTTTGTGTAGATCAAAAACTTTGGCTTCCGGATTTGGCATCGGGTAAATTTTAAAATGGCCACCTTGGTCTACAAGTCACTGTCCGGCACGGCTCCAGCTTACCTGGCCGCCGACTGTCAGCTGGTCTCCGAAGAAGGTCGTCGTCGGATGCGTTCTGCCAACTAAAGGACGTGTCGTCACGGACCTACAGTAGCTATGGAGACTGATATTTTGCTGCTGCAAGTCCTAATCTGTGAAACAACCTTTCAGCTCATCTGAGATAAACTGACATTAACTTTAAACAGTTTAAGCGGCTGCTAAAACATTTTCGTTTGGATGTTAAGATCGCGGCGCGTTGTGGCTAACTGCTAAACTGCACTTTTAAGCTACTTTGCTTACTTACTTAACCAGTTACATCACTATGCCTCCGCGATGATGAAAGCATTATGTTCTGTCGTTATCCGTCATTGTGTGTAACAATCTGTCCGTGCGTCACAAGCGTATCGGGAACTATCATTTTTCCCCTTTTCTCTGCAATCTCAAAACTACAACACTGTAGTAGGATTACAGCATCAATTAGGTAGTATGCTTTCATATTACGAAAAAATTACTAATGCACGCGTACATTGCTCAATGGGCCCCGTCCGTCGACACCCTTGCTGCAAATCCGGGCTATGGTCCTGTAAATTCCTGGCATATATTGTATAAGCTTAATTCCTGTAAATGTAGATCTGTCTTTTTGCACTGTTATTTAGCACATAGTGGCCGCTGGTGTCTGTGTTCGTTTCAAGCTGTGTCATTGCCGACATGAAACATATAACTGGAGACTGGCACCATGTCTGCTTTTGAAGATGCGTGGCACAGCTCATTAACCCGAGCCGGCTAATCTTTCGATATCGGTTACATTTATATACGCTTCATTTGCGCATCTTATTTCTTATACAGAAGCGACATGGTCTGCTGTATCACACTCACACGGTAGTGTGAGTGTTGTAAGGACGACATTCCAAGTATATGGGAAAATGCAAACTTTGACCCTCAGCCAACCAAAAACCCCTGAACCGATCGTCACCAAATTTTAATGGCGTGATTACGTCATGGACGCCTACCACCAAACAAAATTTGGGCTCAATC
>Ga0209367_1001401_pt1 | contig 29453 bp, 17 predicted proteins | sample WorMetLIZISLAND2_FD_187412 | JGI IMG/M metagenome (GOLD analysis project Ga0209367, IMG submission 187412) | Marine gutless worms symbiont microbial communities from Max Planck institute for Marine Microbiology, Germany - Olavius geniculatus... ...
AGCACCCTAGGCCACAATTAACAATGGCAGAAATTACATCACGAATATAATACGAAAATAAGTATGGTGACAATACACCCCCCTGTTTGGTACCATTACTAACATAGAAAGAAGATGAGATACTGTTTCACCACCGAACACGTGCCAATTGATTAGAGTACCAGAATACAAGCATTTTAATACAATACACGTCTAAATTATCATCAAGCAACAGCAATAGTCACGCAACTTTCTGATTAGCATAAACGTTATTCATTAGCACCCGTACGGTGTATTTAATCGTGCTGGTAATACTACTAATCGCGGCGTAAGTAGTTCTCGGGTTCAAATACTTGCCGCTGCTCTGATTTGGCAAGTAGACATCAGTAGCATGACATGTGCAGTAGTAATTAGGCTACGCCGGGTCAGAAGCAGAAGCTAGAAATTAGCGGTTTGCAGCATTAGGCCTATCCGTTTTAGGAACTGGGTACCCGGTTTCAATTACCAGGGTACCCGGACCCGGTTTCAACTTTTAAGCAAGTAAACCAAACCTTCAATGAAATGACACGTATACATAGGTCTACAGTAATTTTTCATTAAGTTAGGTTTTCATATAAGACGTCCATAGGTTTAATGTGTCAGTCCGTTAATGAAAATAACTAAAGTTAAACCTTTTTTGCAGTACAGAACTTCACCACAACGGCAGCAAAAAGTGCGAATTCCAACGGTTTCCTCAGAAATCAGTGCAAAACGGGTAACAATTATCCGGATTTGGTAATGTATACATTTTGGAATCGGGTTCTGTACCCGGCTCTTGCTACAAACCAGTACTAGAAATGGGCATAATGTAGGCTCCATGATTGTATCTTACCTAGGTGCAAAGGGTACCTACATATAGGTCCGAAGTGTCGTAAGTCCTAAGCATCCGGTAACGCATGAAATCACAAGGTATGATGGCTGTTTTTATACAGGTATTAGTAATATGATTGGTCGAGCGGGCGCCGGGGCTCTGGCTACCACCGTACTACGGCTAAACATTCTGTATCTCAACAACGTTTCTCTACTGGTGACTGGCTTATCCACGGCGCTTATCACTGTTTTGTGTACCGGCTATGTCTCAATGCTGCTCTACGCTGTAGTCTACGGACTCTCAGTTGGTATGATAGTCTGACTGATGATAAAGAGCCACAGCGGGGCCTAGGGAAACGTTTTCGCAGTCGCGGGGCCCCTCTGGGGAAAACATTTTTAATTTTTTTTCAAAATGCTGCATTTTTGTGTACTTTATACTATTGAGCGACGGCGGGGCCCTCAAATGTCGCGAAATCTGGGGTAACTTACCCTCCATCCCCTTTTTCACGGGCTTGACTGATGATAATATCAGAAAGAATTGTCTGAAGAGGAGATTCGATCCCCAGTTTACATGTATATCGTTAACCTTGGTACAGTATTTGCATGTTGGTCTACTTATAATATAAAAATTATGTAAATTATCTAATGAACCCTAGAGTATTGGGCCCCTGCCTACCCGTCACTTTGAACAAGTTATCTTTACAGACTAAAACATTAAACCGGTTTAAATTTCTTGAACAGCAGAAACAAGTTTTTGCCTGGCAAAAAATGCAACTCTGATGTCAATACCGAACGCTTCGACATCTTACACTTAGTTCTTTCTGGCTGTGGCTAATTTCCAGACTTGGTAATATCGTATCTCGTCCTTACTCATAATAGTAGCAAGAACTGTAATCTTTTAACATAAACTTACATAACTTTAACAAAAACCAGGTAACAGCTGCTAACGTGCTGCTTAAATGAGGCAGAATTGTGACAGCAGTACTGTAGAAACGCTTTGCAATCCGGAAAGTGGCAGATGATTGGCACGAACTAATAATACTGCAGCGCACTACATGCGGCCATCCACTGCCCGTGTCAGTGCACAGTAGACGCGAGGAGCAGCCAGAAAACATGCCACCGCGCTAATCAACCTTCACCCTCAATCATTTCGTAGCGCGTAAGCTATTCTCATTTTATAGCCCCGCTGAGGGTAGGAGGCTGAGTTAACCCGAGTTAGCAACTTGCACGTGTTACGCTGATGATGATCATAATGCTATTGATTGCTGGATGGTTCAGCGGTGTTCGTGCCGCTGTTGACTCTGTTCCTGGTGAAGTATGTCGGCTTGGACCGACTGACAAACGCCTATGGCCTGCTCTCAATGCTCAAGGGACTCGCATCGGTCGCTGGACCGCCAATTGCAGGTCACTGTCTTGCGTCAGCAGCAAATAACAGTCACCAAAGTAATTCGGCAAAAGTCGAAACTGCTCATCGTTGCTGCCCCTGGTAAATCATATAAATATTAGGCACGTGCAAGTTCTGATTTAAAAAGCTTAACCTCCCAAATATCCCGTTTCTTGTGGTCAGGGGCCCCGTCTAACAGAATATGTCATTAGATCACGCAAGTACATGTCAATTAGCATGTAAGTCTATAGAATGTTTTAAGCAGGGTGCACAAATGTGACAGACGACAGACAGGCGACAGACCACGCTACGGAGAAATGGAGAGTTATAGGCGAAGTTGCTAGCGTTGTACATAACGCGTTATATAAACCTACTCAATCAACGAATTTACTTTTCACCCGGTCCGGTATGGAATGGATGTTGATTGTACGTGCACATGCGATCATCGACCCTGTAGCAACTCAGCCTTGCGTCCCTCGGTTATAGATAAATCGAGTACCGTGCTGCACGTTTAAGGTGGACGCGTTCCAGTGGCTTCTATTCCTGCATACCTAATGGGCGCAGCTTGCGCCTAGTAAAAATAAGGGAAAGTTTTGTTAAGGGTATAGAGCAAAACTCCTTCTCTATTTTTTTCAGTAAGCAATAAATTTACACCCGTAACAGAACTTCCCCCTTATTTTCACATGGCAATCTACAGGGTGCGGCAAGAAAGTAGCCCCCTAAAGTTTTTCGCCGTTTTTTCAGCAACCGTTTGAAATTTTAATTTGAAATTTTACAGATTTATTTACAGAAACGTTTTACATCTAACTGCCAAATGAAATGTGATTATGTTGAAAAAACGACAAAATTACAGGCTTCTGAACATGAGCGTTTACCGATTTTTCAGCATTAGAAATGTTTAAGCTAAAAATGCTATTTGATTTTCAAAAACCGGTTACCACGTGACTGCCGATGACGTCACAGTGACGTTTTGACAAACGGTAATTTATTTTGTTTATAAATTATCACTAAATTATCGTTCTTTTAAAGCAATCATCGGCTGACCACCGGATTCATCTTCCAGCAGAACAGCATGCCAGCACACACAGCGCGCAGTGCACAGAACTGGCTGTGAGACAACTGTCCAGATTTCATCACAAAAACCAATGGCCACAAAATTCGCCGAATACAAACCCAGTGGACTATTACGTGTGACGTGCAATGTTGTAGGCTTATCGCAAGCTTAAAACAAAGCCGAAAACAATCGCTGAACTCAAAAAATCGTTTCAGGTAATCTGGGGCAACTTATCACAAGGACCGATCGACAAGACGGTGAAAGACTTCTCAAATTAAGCGACTGAAGGCTTGTGTTGGACTTTGGCGCTGTCGGTGGACACTTCAGACATTCACAGTGACAATGGAATTCTGGCATCTGATCATTAGTTGACTTGTTTTAGCGATGTTATTGAACTGGTGTTGTAACTTGAACATTTTTAACGCTGAAAAATCGGCAGACGGTCATGTTAAAAAGTCTATAACTGCGTCATTTTTTAATAGAATCAAATTTTATTTGGCCTTTACTTGCAGAACAATTCCAAAAATTAAACTGTAAAATTTTAAATTGAAATGCTAAACGGTTGCTGAGAAAACAGCGAAAAACTTTAGGGGGCTACTTTTTTGCCGCACCCTGTACACCCTTAACAAGGAGCCCACGTTGGTGGCGTAGCATAGTGGTTATAACGTCGGTCTTGGCCGGCGAACTTCCCCTATCCTGCGCTAAACTGATAGATGGCTGTTTGACCACTTTGTAGGGTAAAGCGTCTGCTATCAGTCAACCAACAAGGCCAACTCAGCCGGGGTCGGTTAAATGAGTATTAACCCATTATTGGGTTACAGAAGGTGGGGACCTTTGTACAACTGACTGGGGCTGCCTGGCCGGCCGCTGCGCCAGGCTGTGTCTGCAGGCTGCACGTAGTGGCTGTGCGACCGTCGGTTTTGGTTAGTGACGATAAGCGCATTAGAGGTGTGTATTCGCGACGATGCGCTATACAAATTACAAACTTTACTTTTTTACTCAAAGGGGGAGGGGCTTGAGCTCGAAAATGGCGGAAAACTTGAGCGCAAAAGTAGGGGGAAGGGGAACCTGCGCCCGATTTCGGCTCCAGATTTGGGGGAATAGAAGCCACTGGCGCGTTCGTCTGTGTCGGGTCACTCGGGTGGCAGGTAACACTGTGTGGAGTGTGTGGTCCACTTCCAGGCAGGTGAGGCTTCGTAGCTGTTGATATGTTTTTTTGTTGAAGAGACGTACAGACAATGACATACAGATGGACAGGCAGTAACATGATGTGTCGTCGTAATTGCTATCAACGACGCCGTTTAAAACGAATTTATAAAAAAAATCTGAAGGAAGGCAGATGAACTGGAAAATTCAATCAAAGTTTAGTAATAACTGATAATAAAATGAGTAATGAGCAAACATGTTGCCACGTTGTGTGCTGGAGTCTATTCGGCCGTCCGTATACAGTGTCCACTGCACATCAGTGTAGTTTAGTGGCGGATCCAGAATTCTGAAATAGAGAGTGGAATGCTAGGGTTGGGATCTGGGGAGGGGTTCTCGCCAGAATTTTTATTTGAAATTGTATGCAGAAATGATGCATTTTTGTGTCAAATTGTTGCTTGGTTCAAATGCATCCAGTAAATATGGGGGAAAGGCGGCCTCTCCCCCTGAATCTTTAGGGACCATTAATTTTGCACGAATTTTGTTTTTGTTCGTGGCCATTCGTTTTCGAGTCAGATGTTTGAAGGGACGGACGGGCGAGATTTGTAATGCGGCCTGTCGGGGCGGCTGCATAATACGAGGCTTAACGGGATTTGCAAAGCGCCGAGCGAAGATGCAGACGCGCTGAAACTGTTGTATTTGTCTGGACATAATTACGACGTACAGTGTATGCACATACAGGTGCGCTGCTGGACGCCACGTGCTCATACGGTTCGACGTTCTACTTCGCAGGATCCATGTTCATTGCTGCCGGCCTGATCCTCTTCCTTCTACCGCTCACACGGCCACTCAGCTAGCTGCGGCGATCATCCTCGTAGCAAACGACGACGACGTCACGGGCACCGTGTACTAGTTCGAAGGGGCATTAGTCCGAACAGCGCGAAGGTCGGGGATAGGCTTGGACTTTGGGTTAGTGATAGGGTTAAGAATAAGAATTGATTTGCATCTTGGCAGCCCTTGGCTAATGCAGCCCTGGCTGTAACAGACCGGAACCTGACCAAATTCAGAATAGTGTCCCATCGGACTAGCGGCCAGTCACTGGACTATCCGTGGTTACGTGTTAAACAAATTTGCAAGATTTTGTGAAAATCTTTGCTAACGTTTCAATCCGTCGGTCTATAGGCTTAGTCACGGCGACAGTAGTGATTGTAGGTTTCAAACATAGCATTTATTCCGCATTTCATGTTCTTAAGTTTTGGTTTCCGGTATTATTAGGCCTAGCCAATTCAAACTTCAAAGACAGCCAAATGGTAATAATCGAATAATCCGAGCACAGAACGTTTTCCGTTTAAGCTTTATCATATTTATCTGAAACAAGTAATTTGAGCATAGCTCACGTGACGCGCGACAGCATCGGTCCTGGCACCTGGGCAAGCAGTGTACAGCGTGCAAATAAAATAATAATGCGTCTTGAAGGAGCATCTAAATTTGAAGCCTCCATACGGAAGGTTTCTTTAAATTAAAAGGTTGAAACTCAAATGGTTAAAGATGTACGTTCTATGCTAAAAACTTCATACGCCAGTTGTCCGGGTTTATGTATAGTAATATCGGCGCAATTCACTCTTGAAATGTGCGCCGCAGTCAATAATTGCCAAAAAAACTAAAACCCTTTATTTTGGGGGTTTCAAGGTCATTTATTGTTTACACCACCTAAAAGCTCGTATTTAGGGCTTGTTATAATAAACAGCATGTCTGTGCTTACCTGCAACCGTTTTCACTCTAGACGAGCCAATAGCGGTAAAATAGCCACTTTTTAGCGAATACCCTTCTTTGACGCCCGCGTGCGCAGGCCTTCTTAAACCCAGGGCTTGGGACTTGGACTGCTAAAACTTACGTTTAGAAAATTTTGTTTGCAGGTTGTCTTGTTCTATATTCAGCCATTTCGGCTCAATTCACTCTTAATCTGCGTGTCGCCGACGAAATTGCGAAAAATTTACTAAAACTTTTTATTTTGAAAGTTTAATGTCGTTGAAGGTCATCGATGTTAATACCCCTAATAAGCTCGTCATCAGTGCTTCTTTTGATAGTATATCTGTATCTGTGTAATTGTTTTACGCTAGACGAGCTAATAACGGTAAAATAAGAACTTTTAAGGGATACATTTTCCACGTTCTTTTTCGAGGGAACCTCCGCACCCAAGGGCAAAAAATTTTGTCACAAAAACTGGAGTTCTTGAGCCAGTCCACAGTGAAGATTTTGTGGTTGTAGCTTGCACCGTTTTGATACAGCACAGGAGAGTGACGGACGGAGGGACTGACGGATAGACGGATCGACGCCCAGGCCTGTCGAGAGCCATAGCGAAACCAAAGGAAACATTCTGCTGTCGCGCGTAAAAATTGACGGTTTACTTTTTTGTCTGATAAGAAAATGAGTCTGAGAAAATTCTTTAGTTTTGTTGCAAATTAGTTTTTAGATAGGGTCTACTGAAGATGGAGCGAAATTTAACGATACGTTGTTGTAATTATTTTATGCATTTAAGCAATTCAGCGTTAAAACTTTTACGTTTTCAAGCGGCCTGTCGAGAGGGGGAAATGAATTACCTCAAGCCCCGCGACGTTTGGAAGGCCCCGCCGTCGCTCAAAATATTAAAGTACGCCGAAATTTTATAAAGAAAAATTCAAAAATTTACTTCCCAGAGAGCCCGGCGAGAATGTTTCCTCTGGTTTCGCTATGGCTCTCGACAGGCCTGTTTTCAAGTAATTTTTTTCGACTAATATCTTGATTTTTATGTATACATGGATAATGTATCTCACAACTGGCTGATGATTTAATCAGAACGTAAAGAAAAAGCCACTTTTTGCCAAAATTCATTAATAAAAACAAGATGTCGGCGCCGGGTACCGACATGATACGCGACCGTCCATCTATCACTTAGTGTGACATTTATAATTTGTGCATTGTTTGTTTGTGCTTTTTGTGCTCTTACGTTGTCCCGCATCGGCGTAATATGCATATGATTTCACTAAATTTTTTAACTAAAACTGCAAAAGCTACCAAGATGATTGATATGTTTTACCGTCGTTGCCTTAGGAGGATTCTGGGATCATGGCATGATCACATCACGAACGATGAAGTAATGACACGCTCTGGACAAACGGCATTGCATGACATAGTAGCAACGAAAAAAAGACATTTCATCGGACACATCTTGCGATTTCCACCAACGAGGCTAGCTATAGTCTGGCCATAGAACGGAGACCTGAAGATAACAAGAGGAACATTCGAAGACCCAAGAGGACATGGCAAGACACACTAAAAGAAAATCTGGAGGTGATGGGCATAGTTTAAATTTAGCCTAGTTTCCGTTTCTTGCTTGTTGTCTGTTTTTGTTTTTTTTCTTTGTTGTCACTGAATGACGAATAAAGTTGTATATATAGACTGGAGCGACAAGACGACTGCTGCCAGCGATCGTGCCAGCTGGAGACAAATCGTCGACCTATGTTCCGCACGGAACTGGAGGAACTAAGTCTAATAAGTCTAAAAAAGTAAATTCAATTATTTTAAATTTGTTATAGCACCAAACTTTGCAAAAACAATAATTATTTTCATAACTTTTAGTGCCGTAAACTTTATCCTTTACTAGGACTGGAAAGTTGGAAGCACGTCTCAATCCGAGGCAGTGGCGTCATGCCAGAAGGGGACAGGGACACCCCATACTTTAGCTTATCGAAAAAAATTTTCCCAGTAAATTTTCTTTTGAAAATACAAAAAATTGATGGATGGACATAGAATTTAAATTTTTTATTATTTTTGGGCAAATAAAAAATGTAATTGTTGAACAACATAATTTTTTGTCGAAAATTTGCAACTATTTGTCAAAAATTGCAACTTTTTGCCCCTTTCCACCTACTTCGTTAACACACGACGCCGCTGATCATACGATGTCCCACGGCCTTGGCTTCAGGCGCAACACCACAGTAAAGAACTGCACAGTGGATTGTCATGGACGGCGGTTTCTTCGACAAGAAAATCCGGGAAACGTTGTAAGCTGTCCCACTTCAATCTGGAAAAAATGTTTTTTGAACCGCTGTCACGCAGTCAAAATGCAACCCGAAGCAGAAAAAAAGCTTAAACTCATTAAACAAACTGATCAGGTTGTTCAACAATGGGAACAGCTTCGTTAGTGACCCCCCCACAGCGCAAAAGCTGAAAACGCGCGGGAACATCGCGGAATTGAAGTTATACCAAAGGATTGTAATTAAGCTGAGCGGTGTTTAGATATGAAGTAGGCAATTATACACGGAACACGTGAACTGCATGCAAGCAAGCAACGAAGCAATTTTATTAATCGGCGTTCGTCAGCGAACTCACTCAGCAGAGCGGCGTTATGGCCAATTCACACCTACGACGTCGACGCGACTCAATTTAACTCACCTGTTGAGTTGAGTCTCGTCGTCGTCGTAGGTGTGAATTGGCCATTAGGCGTCTATAACGCCGCCAGTAGTGCGTTCGCTGTCAGGCTATGGCGCTACGGATAAGTCAATGAATCAAGCGGAGCGTATCAGTTTATCAGCAAAGCGAAACTAATCGTTGATCCGAGTCTATCCGATTCCAAGTCCATTGCCGTGTGATGTCCACAGGCCGTCTACAGCAAACGAACACGTCATTTATCACTTTCCTATACAAATCATCAGTACGCGGGCCAAAAAAGTTTCTAGAGCGGCTGGCCACTTATTTTGGCGCTATTCAATTTTAAAAAGTTCAAAGCCGGTTGGCAGCCAAGTAATGGCGTCGCGAAAATGGAGAAACAGGCAAGGGCAATTGCCGTCCTTCTAAATTTTAGCCCGTCGAGAAGTTTTTCTGGTCGAAAAAAAATTTGTCCCAAATTCCAGGCCTACACATCCTCCATTTTTGGGGAATTCAACCGCTGAGTAACAGTACGCAGTTTTGTACCGCTTTCTCTTTTTGACAGCAAAAATTTGAGCTATAATTATGCTACAACATTAGGACTATAAATTGTATCACATTCATAGCTGAAATTCTACTAGACGGAAAACAAACAACTACGCCAAGCCGCCATGGACTTGGGAGAGACTGACTGTCGAAATGCAACTTACTGTTCACAGCCAAAGACTTTTGCTTGCATGAAATATTTCATTAGAAACGGCTAGAACTGTTATTCTATCGTCTATAGCTGTCGAAAAAGTATTATTTAACGAAATTTTTGCAATCCGGAAATCGCGGGATTGGTACGCCGCCGCCAATCCCGCGACTCGGGATTGGCGAAAGCGGCCGGGATCCTCGCGGGATCCAAAGATTGCAATCATTATTGATGCGGATGCTGTCAGACCTAACGGCTACGGTTTTTCTTCCCTTTACGACGACGACGACGACGACTGCGACGGTCACTGTCGCCACCATCACGTGACTCATCACGTGACTCACTGCTACTGTCACGTGACACAGCACCACCATCACGTGATCCATCATCATCGCTGCTGCTGCTGCTGCTGCTGCTGCTGCTGCTCTCGTCGGAGCCCGGAGCTGCCGCTGTCGTAGTAGTAGTTGTCGTCGGCGTCGTCAGCGTCGTTGTCGACGTTGTCGACGTTGTCGTTGTTGCTGGTTGTTCATCTTCGCCGTCGACAACAAACTGGCCTTTCGTCATCTCCATTACTACACACGATCCGACAGCGCGTATCCGCGTCGGCTACGTTTATGCATTGGGTTGGGTGTAGATTAAACTGACAGCCTATCTGTCAGTCTTTAAGTGCAAATTAAATAGCGTATTTAATATCGTAATATCGTATCGTATAATTAATAAGCCAATATGTGTGGGAGCCTTCTACAAATCGGGTCAGCAGCGTCGATCGTGGGATAGAAAGAAAGCGGGACACGAGGTTGCAACTTATCGACAAACAGCGGCAAATTAACGACAGATGAGATTATGAACCGCTAAAATTTCAATCTTGCCACTAAATGCCTCCAAAGTATGGCTTTTTGATCCTAATTTTGCGACATTTTTGAGCAAAATATTCCGACAAAAGGAAGACAATTTTCTGACAATTTTTGACAGCTAAAAGTTCATGGGAGGGGGTGGCATTGATCCTTGTCCTCGCGCTGCCACGACGGCAGCGGATCAACTCGGGTCCTTCTGTGTGTCAGGTCAGGTTAGGTCGGATCGGGTCGGGTCAGATTGCGTCAGACTAGCATATTACGATATGCAACAAAAGTTAAGTTTACTAAGTTTCAGACAGTTTCATACATGAGATGCAGACGTATTTTCACGTTTTCGCGAAACGAAAAATGCGATAAAAAATAATCTGGGTCCACATCTGCCAAAATTGTCACTGAAAAATATTCTTTGGCATTTTTATTAGTGACATTGTGAACACTGCAAACGAACTATGTAGTATGGTCACAAATTGTTTGCACAAACAGATATGCGAAGCAAACAGACGAGAAGCCACAAATTTTTAGAAATTATTGGATGCAAAAACGTATGCATTTGTGGTACATTTGCGACGAATATAAATAAACAACACATTTTATTGTGCAAAATTTACCTATATACATTTTTATTTACAGTAACAAAAGAAACACCCGGCGATAAACTAATATGTTTTTAAATAAATTACGCGATATAGTGGAAATTAAACACCCAGACTTTCGTCTGCGTCTCTATGTGTTTGGTGGGTCACGTTTCATTTAAATGCCATCTAGGCTCAATTATCTGACGTTGAATCCAATACAATTATTTACGGATAGATGCTCCAGTAATAGAAAGACAACTGCCAGGAAAAAGGAAAAAAGAAAACCAAAAAATGTTCCTGAGTTGGTTAAAAAGTGAAAAGAACATCGATTATCTACAATTCAAGTAACTGACACAAGAAAGAGCAAGATAAAGTCGATTAAAACGAAAACCTGCTTGTAAAGGGCAACATACAGCAAAAGAAAAAAAACGTTTCGGTTCTTTCTATACGATATGTAATCTTACGAGCCAAGGAGGCGACAAGCAGAAGGACCAGCTTCGTTTTTGCAGCCATCTCGTTCTCTCAGTCGGTCTGCATAACATCGACAAGCCATAGCGTTAGGCTACTTTACGACCAGAACCACTGTGTCGACTTACAAAGCTCCACGATGTCAGTATTTGCCATTAACAATTGTCATAGCGTACACCGAGCGACGTGCTTAATGGTAATCTATAAAAAAATCAAATTTAATAGCAAATATTAGCCATTTTTATATTTTAATAAAATAAATGTATTAAAGAAAAGTTTTTCGCCGAGGTGAAAATCGACATAGCAACCACAAAGGTGCAAGTTCATGGACCATTCTTTTAAAACTGATAAATATCCGCATACCCCAATATGCCTAAATAAATTTAGCAGCACATATCAGATTTAGCACATTTTGTTGGGCATGTAGGCCTATTGAAGAAGGGCTTTTCACTGTAGTCTATTACCAATGTCGAACAAATTTTCCTGCCATCTTCGGCAGAGATTTTCATTTCCCCATTCCTCGGAAAGGGGAATTCTCCCACCCCTCCCAAAAAGTCTATAAACTAGTCGATTATTATCGGCCGCCTCCGACACGTTTGCGGCGCGCGGAGGAGTCACTGTGCTTAGTAGGCCTATAGTCGTTAACATTGAATCAAAGCGCCGTACACGATTCTACGGTCCGACTCTGTAACGTTTAGCTAAACGCCACTCTACACTTTCTGTTTTCGGCGTTAGCGCTAGAGTCCATGTTCATAACAAAACTTGCCTTCAAGTTTGAACCAGGAAGATACTCATTGACATCACGATACTCATGGCCGATGATACGATACCTATGGCCTTGAACACGAAGCGTATGTGGAGCGTATATGTGTAGGCCTACAAAGTTACAAACTGAAGTACGCGTATAGCACGCTTACTCACGATACTGCCCGCTTATTAATAGACATTCTTGAATTTTGATTGATTGCTACGTTCGCGTGTATATACGAGATATTATCGGCCTCAATCTTTGAGCCTAGCTCTGCTGTATTCACGTATAGCTGTCAGCAGTAAACATTGACCAGGACACATGAGCTTTTGCACGTGCTGATAGTGCCCAAACTGAAAAGTGAACTGTTGCATGATTAATATGCGGCTGTCCAAATAGGCCGCATTAGAGGCCTAGACGTGTCTTGTCCGTCCGTCCGTCTGTACGTCCTCCACAGTGGTCCGTCCGCTTGTCTCTCCGTGCGGTCTGTACGTAGTACGGACTCTTAACAGAAAAAAAACAAGAAGCCTAGCTGTCGCTAAGATAGCCGACTGTAGTTGTTGTCAGCGATCTTCAAAGTCTTTCAAAGTCGATGATTTTCATCAATTTGATTAATAGTAACCTTGGCCGTATCTTTTACCGTTTCCGAGATATGGCCAGTTTTCCGCAGCAAAACGCACGTTTTCCCCTTTCATTTAACCCCCAATTTTAAAATGTTTTCTTTGCGCTAAATAGCCAAAATTTTGCTTGTTCGCGTTTAACACATATAGCTAATTATACGTGTAAAATGTTTTTACGACCTAAAGCTTAGCCACAATACATCTTTTACAGACGAACAGACAAACTGACGGACGACAACCATGCCAACAGCTCAAACAATACTTAAGTACGGTCGGCTAAAAACGTAGAAAAAAAACTAAATTGTTGTGAGTGATCATTCCGCGTCTGAAAAGTCAAAGGTCGATGTATATACGACCCCCGGCAGCAAAAGGACGGCCGCATACATGCCGGGACAAGGCTTGATGACATATATAGTTTGCTTGTTTACGACGTGTTTGCTACTTGCATTGGATTAATGACATCGCGTCAGAAAAAGTGACGCGGCGGCGTGAGTGACGGTATGCTCTATGGTAGGTTATGGTTACTTTCCGCGAACTTACTTACTTCGCAGCCGCGGTCTTTACTCGTTGTATTAAAATGACTATTGGTTGATACTGATGCTCTAGCAATACGCCATCAAGCCGCACCGTATGCTATATAGACCCCGGTGCCGTCAAATTTCGTCGACTGACCGCATTGAACTTCAACGGCGCCTCTAAGTCGTCGACTGACCATATCACGTCGCCGTCGATTTTTTCCCGCGCCGCAGCCGTTGCATTTAAAATTCAGTTTTTTTGACGCAATCGCTTTTTAATATTTATTTATTAGGACATTTTAAAGAAATCCTAAGCCTAGAAATGAATAAAAGATTGGTTTCTTGGTGGAAAGATGATGAAGGCCGGAGCAATAGGTCGACTGGGTGATGGGACAAAATTACTTCAAACACAGCGATAGAAGCGACAGCCAGTGCACGGCGTATGCAAAATGTTGTCAACTGGGGAGACTTCCCTTTCTTTTCGGATAAGCACACAAGATCGTAGGTTCGGGGCATCGCCCATAAACAATTTTAACAAAATCACCGATGTCGAAAAAATGCGACGCATCGACGAGTCAGTCAAATACTTTTGGCGTCGGTCGTAAACGCGTCGAGCCGTCGATACCGGGTCTATGTCGTATGCACACATAGCAGCTGACGCGCACAAAGCAACTAACGTCTACGTACCAAGACGTTGCAGGATACGTGAAGTTGCTCCGCGAACACGTCTTGTCGTCTCGAACGGCTCGTATTTGTAGAAAAACTCAGAGCGTCGGTGTGCGATAATTGGACATATTGTCACAAAAGAACACCTGTAAACGAGCACGTGATTGATGACATTGACGTCACTGTGACGTCAGACGCACCTGCCCGTATCAGCGGTCTGCTGACCATCTGGAAATGACGATGAAAAATAACATCTGCTCGGTCTCAGTCGCCAGCCGAAACGATTTGTTTTTGCAATTTCACCTCCGAGATAAATCTTCTGACAAAGAAATACAAAACAGTCCCATTGTCGCAGCGAACAATGTGCGACGTATTTATTTTTTTTTGTTTGCAACCGCGCTTTTGGTTGTCGTATATAACACATTACGCTGGCTATGCTACTTATTAGTAGGTTTATGGCTAAATTAGGCTACGCTGCGAGTAATCTCAAAGTGCGCCAAAACAGTAATTCCCTAAAATTGTTGGCACAGGATATTTGATTGGCAGCCGGTCAAATAGCTTAAAGACTATATGACCGGCACAATTTTATCACCGGTCAAACGTTCCCGGTGACTTGTCAAATATCCGGCTTTTAAAGAACCGGATATTTGACCGGTCATGACCGGTCAAACGTCCGTCATTGTGAGGACGGACATTTAACCGGTCACCGCCTTGAACAGCCTTAGCTGATACGTATGAGCACAATGGTGTTTATAAGTAGCGGTTAAAACCGTGTCCCTGCGGCGATACCGGATGCTCGCAGTACCGCCGCAGAGACGGCGGCAGCCGAGCAACTGACGACCTCGGCCGTAGCATCACGGATCAGTCAGTCGGCCAACCAACACCTCAAGCCTATCAAACAGACCATCACAGATAGCTAGCTGGTCGGCAAGTTTTTAGCAATGCTTGCCTGCAGAAACCTCGAATTTGCCACTCATATTTTACGCTAATTTTTGATGTTTATTATTGTCAGATAAATTTTTTAAAACGTTAATTTTAACCCAACCATAACCCCAACCCTGATCCTAATCTTAAGCCCTAAACCTTATATACACCACAGTAATCGCGCGAATTCTACTCAGTAGCGCGTAGACTTTATTTAATGTCGTTCGCTAGGTGGCGACTGCGATTTTTAATTTTGACCGGTCAGAGAGCCTGTGAGCTATTTGACCGGCTGCCGGTCAAATAGTCACCGCGAAAATTGTTTGCCATTTACTGGGCAACCGCTTAGAATTTTAGCGCAAAATTTTACACTTATTACCTGTAAACGTTGGCTGAGCGGTATTTGATACTCTCTTACTATTACAAAATTAAAGTTTTTTTAATCATCCGTCACTAAACTCTGCCTCAAGCAGGCACTGCATGTGATCTGGGACAACTTGCCATCAACAGGGCTGTTAAAACGTCAATAAAAGACTAAATGCACGCGGTAAAGAGTGCTCGTCGTACCACGGAAAAGACACGGCCTTAGACACGCCCTCACGGAAGCCTGCCAACTGACGACCTTAACCTTAGCAGCTAGAATATTACGGGTATTGCTCTAGTCGGAAAGTAAATGCTTGCCTCCAGTGGATTGAAGTTAATGACCAGTTTTAGTTACGTTTATCTATCGTCACACAATTCTTTGAAATACGCTAACGATAACCCTATTAACCCTTAACCCTAAATCTTAACCTTAGTATTAATACGAATTTTAGTGCAATATAAATTATGATTAACGTTAACGACAGCGAGCAACACTGGTGCCGGCGCCTAACAAATATGATTGAATCTATGACTGCCGTACAAATAGCCTACATCCTATGTATACGGCTGCAGTAACAATAGTCACTGCGTAAGTTTTTTAACTTGTTGAAATTTTTATCGCGCGATGCAGGCCGTAAGTGTATGTCGATCTGTCTGTCTGTCAGTAAATTTCAAACAACTTTGGGGTGCTCGTACATACCGGCTAAGGCTGCTCAAGACGGCTGCCGGCTAAATAGCCGGGACGGCTGTGCCAAAAAATTAACTAAACTTAGCAATGATTTGATGAATTCGGTTATAATCTGATCTCGTTACAATAATCAGACGGTCAACAAAAATGCAACCGTCGCAGAAAAAATATGCGATGCTGTACATTATGTAGAAATACCGTTAGCAGTCGTTACGCCTGAAAAGCATGAAAAATGTCAGAATGACATGCACATTGCACTTATGTGTACGCGCATAAATATTGTTGCTAAACTACTTAACTTACTTTGTTATAGTCACAAAAGTATTTACTGGTAAACTGCTGAGATTTAAATATATTAAAAATTAAAAAAAAACAGTTTGAATTCCGTTTTTAGCTACGGTTAGATGTTTCAAAGTCTGGACGGACGTACAGACGTACGCATCTATTGCATAAACCGGTTTAAACCCTCATAGCGGGCCGCGCATTTGATGCATTAGGCCTAGTTCTTTAGATGACAGCGAACGCTCGTCATTGCTCAACCAGATATGACGGCGGAAGATTTTATTAACGTTAACAAATTGACGAGTTCTATTAATATCAAAAATGCCGCTCGTAGGCCAATATACGACGTATAGGCTAATCCGTCGTCGAATGACATTCATTATAGGCCTAATCGTCACATTGGCCGGCATGTGGGCGATGTTTTTTTCCGTTCGGAAAGCAGCAGGTGTCTTATTGCACCAGCTGGTTAACGTGTCGCTTTATTTATTATTATAACATATATCTGGCAAACTGTTTGAGCCATAAATAAAAAAGAAAGAAAGAGAAAAAAATTGATCATCGTGTTTTATTGCTGGTCTCAACTCAACCTAGCTGACGAATGCCAATATTGCAATACCGACACCGGACTGTTAGGGCCTATAGCAGAATGCTGATCGAAATTGTAGTTGGAAAGTTTATTTCTGAAGCAGATGTATGACAGGCTTTTATGTAACGCGTTATTAGAATACAAAATATCTCAAAAAATGTGCAAAATCGTTTTCGCCAAGACTTTTTCTACCAACTACGATAGGCTGTAATTTTTGGTACAAAGATAGTTCGGAAGATAGAATTTTTCACCTCGCGTTATTTCGTGATCCTATCATGCGTCGTTTTCAATTTCAAAGGGCTGCTGCAGAGTGTGGCGGACGGACGCATGGACTGACGGACGAACGGTGCCGTGGGGAATTTGTCGCACCTGGAAAATTCTTCCCGCCTCCATATTGTCATAATGAAACTAATGCTAACTCTAACCCTAACCCTAAATTTAACCCTATCCTTAATCGTAACCCTAACCCGTACTGCTGCGTGTGGGAATAATGTTCCGGTGCGACGAATTTTCCACTACAACGAACATGACAACTTTGCAATTAAGACAGAGCATCTGCACAGCACGCTATGCTGACACCATTTAGGCTAATAAAGTAATAATAATAAGGACGAGTTTATGTACCCGGTATGTGACACATTAGGATTAGTGCTGGAAGATTGCTATCTAGTACACGGTGCATGACATATCGCTTGACGGCAGCGCTTCTGGTAAAACGATAGAAAGCAAGAGCTTTTTCTCCATTTTCCGTGATCATATGATTTAAAACAAAAAGCTCAGCTGCTGTCGCTAAAAAGGGCCGACCGTTTCTGAGATACGGCGATTAATAGGTTGAAAACTTGCTTTAAAAATGCCGGCCAAACTGCTGGACACGGAGACTTGGTTACTAACTTACTATTGACACTAATTGACAGCCTATAAGAACTCGAGTAAATGCACATTCGGTACGTTTGTGAGTCATGACATCTTATCATCTGTTCTTTACAAATCCGCTTTTTATACAGGCTTAACAGTATACTGCACCGTTTTTTAAATAGCAATAATCGATATACCGGTTATGCGAGTACTCGGTATATTGTTGCGCATCACTAACTTACTTTATATTTTTATTCAATGCTAAGGTGAGATTTCTATGGTAAACACAAATCCCGGAAGTGTTGTGTTTATGTTGACAACGCATGCAATAAATGAATCAGAAGAGAATTGTATGAGTGTATAAATTGTAGAAAAAAGAAGAAAAATGTATAGACTGTATGCTGTTAACTGTTTGATGACGTTAATGTTGTGATAGTGGCGAAATAAATGTCGGAGGACAGCTGCCATCAAAGACCGTGTACTGTCGGAGATAGCACTAGGTAAGCATCCATGTTATTTTCCGTCCGCGGTGGACGGAAAAGTAAGCAAATGTGAGGCTATTTTCCGTTCGCAACGGACGGAAAAAAGAGCATGTAGACGCTATTTTTCGTCCGTGCGGACGGAAATCTATGTGCTCCAAGCGCTATTTTCCGTTTCCCGGGACGGAAGACTAAGCAAACGTGAGGCTATTTTCCGTCCGCCACTAACTAAAAAGGAAAGTATATGACGTTATTTTCCATCCACCATGGACGTCTAAGATTTTGACTGATGGAAAATGACACATAATTTCTTGGTATAATACACAGCCTTATTGCATTGTTGTAACTGTATAAATGTTCTTGTCTCATTCTTTGCCATTGACTATCGGTGCTTAATCATGTTCATTATTTGCGATTTATGTTATTTTTTGCTTTACTCATACGCCTTTTTGCTGCCATTAACGCTGACAGCATCAAATGTCTTACGGACGCTACAGCAACGCTAACTTTAGAGACATGGTTTATTTACATCCAGCAATGCAATGCAGTACACTAAAAATACAACACAACAAGAATTGTTTAATATAATCAAAATGCCATTTGGTACAGACTTTTTAGTATATAGTCTCATACATAACGCCACATTACTTAAATGCATGCGAAGGCTGTGTATTATACCAAACAATTAAGCAGTCATTTTCTATTAGTCACAATCTTTATACGTCCATGGTAGAAGGAAAATAACGTCATATAGTCTACTTTTTAGTTAGTAACGGATGGAAAATAGCCTCGGGCTTGCTTACTTTTCCGTCCGCACGGACGAAAAATGGTGTCCACATGGACTTTTTTTCTGTCCGTGGCAGACAGAAAATAGCCTTAGGCTTGCTTGTTCACTTTTCCGTCCCTAGGGATGGAAAATTAGCGCTTTGAGCCCATAGATTAGAAAATAGCGTCTGCATGCTCTTCTTTTCCGTCCGTGGCGGATGGAAAATAGCCTCACGTTTACTTACTTTTCCATCTGCCATGGATGGAAAATAACACAGAGCCTAGGTAAGAGTTCATGTACAAACAGTTTATAGAAAACAAGCGATTCAGGGATGATGGTAAAAAGTGAATTGGCGGATGTGCGGATCTGCGGATGTCGCAACAGGGTCAGGGCTAGTATTAAAGATAGGGTTAAGATTACGATTATGGATAGGGTTAGGGTCAGGAGTAAGGTTAGGATATGGTTAAACTAATAAATTACAGCTTAATTACAGCGCTACCTGTTGCAACATCTGTAAATCTGCACATCCGCAATCTGCTTTTTACCCGTAGTCGCGATTCAGACGCAAGGCTTAAAGACTGGCAGTGCACTGATCTCTGTTTATAACTGTTAGCCAGATGTTCAGTTTACGTGGCGAGGGCTATGACTAATTACCATAACAAACCACAATGGGCTACAAACTGATCACAATAGGGCCACAAGTTGACCAGAATGGACCATAGTGATGGAGAAGATGACGTCGAATTTGAACAGATGGCGAAGATGACAGATAAGACAAACAGACGGAGGTGTCGATAATGATGAAGTTGTGCAAGATGGATAGATGATGGAAAAACGAACGGACAGCCTAGATTACAGCAAAAATGGATGGAGACATTTTTTCCCTGTCTCATCGGTATGGTCATCGTGCATCTTCTATGCCATTTTTTGTAGTTTTTCCCTGTCATCTTCGCCATCCATTAGAAATAATTGTGGTTTGATGTTGTTTGTTCAACTTTGTTGTGGTTTGTTGTGATAATTAGTGATACTGCATGGCGAGTGTGCCTGTTTATGCCCCAGCTATTGCTGGTACTCATTGCGGTAGTGCTATCGCAAATGTTCGCTACCATGAAGTTTGAAATAATGATCTGGGATTAGGTCAGAGATGCTCAGGGTTAGTGCTAGCTAGTGATTGCTCCTGTGATCCCAGGATTCCATGCAAAAATCCATGGGATTTCAGCCATTTTTGTCAATCCATACTCTTGGGATTGGTGGCATCCCAAATCCCCATCCTGGAATTTTGGAATTTGATTTTTATATTTACCGTGTGCACACATGGTACGTATGCGCTCACTAAGTGATATTTACCATACACAGATCGCACATGCTTAGACAACATACACAACATATCTTTAATCAGCTTCTTCTGCTGCACTAGAGTGCACTTTATTAGCATTTAGGCTTATTGGCAATAATGAATCACAGTTTCAGTGAAATGTGGACTGTGCACACGTTTAAGTACTACATTTTAAAGGTCACTTTGGGGTAATCTGACAGCTTGTGTGGTTTCTGTTGTTGGTTGGTAGGACAGTAATGACAGTAATTTGCTATTGTCCATGTGCATTAAACTCTTTTGCTATTTCTGGAGTCAGGCTTAGGCCTACTGTAGGTTAGACCTTATCTTCAAGGGTCCCCATTGATTATTGTTTCAGTTTGGATATTTTCTTAAGTCTGATCTTGCAGCTTCAGAGCACTGATGGGAGAGCTTTAAACAGTCTGAGACATAACTAATTGACTTGCTGATTGATTTTCTGGTCCCCTTTATTTCTGTGTCACTGTCATGTTCTTATTAATCTTCACTGAGTGTGTGTGATGGGTCAACAGTTAGCTGACGTCATTTCTGCGCTTCACAGTTCGTCTATTTTTAGAAACTACCAAACACTATGAAGTGCGTGTTGCTGTCACAAAAGCCTTTGTGCGTTCTTTGCGGTCTCTGTGACAGTGTGACAATAGCGTCGGTCGGACGGGCATAGTTTCACATTATGCGCCTCGGTGAAGAGTAAGTGCCGCTGCTGTGGTTCTCGTGATCAGCTGACTAAGCCAATGGTGCCCGCTGCTAGAGGATTAATCTAATCTTTGCTGCGGGGCGTGATTGATAATGCGCACTGATCAGCAACGTAACCGATCGATATTGTGCTGCTAAAAGCTTGGAACTTAGTAAAGTGCTACGCGTAATTTAAAAAAAACGATCAGTTTTTTGATATAATGGTGGTTGAATTTTTGTTTCTTTGTTTGCTTGTTTTGTTTTTTGTTCACCTAACTAACTGCCGATTACTTTTAATTTGTGTTTCACTGGGTCCTTTTTTGCAGAGTTACTCAAGGTTAGGCCGTGTCCCACAAGTTGATTTTTAGTAATTAAAAAAATATGGAGATAACACTTTTTGCCACAGGGGTAAACTGGACTGCCTCATTTGCCCGGTGCTGTAGTTTTTGTTGGGCCACATTTATTCCTGTGTCTTCATTTTTTGGCGCCTTTGCTTGCCCTGCACACATTTCTACTCTGGCAACTTATTTTGGCTTTGCGGTCGCATATTGTGCATAGAGATCGAAAAAAAATTTGTGAAATTTATTAAACTTGATGCGCGGTATTTTCACCACCCGTCTCAACTGTACAATAGAGCCAGCCATTAGTTGAATGAATTTCAGTTGCCCGCATTATGCCGTGGCAGCGTGATCGTTAAGCGCAGACTCTACTGCAACAAAATTGTGATGTTTAATATAATAATACTTCCGTAATACTTCCTTTTTTGATCCAGCAGGTGGAGAAGACCCTGTTCTATTTCAACACCTGATATTCTGATTTTTCTGTTACCCTGAAGTATTTATTCTAATTTTGCCTGCAGGATTTGGAACACTCAGACTGTACGACATCCTGAGATGTCAAGACGTTGTGAATTTGTTATCCAAAGCTTGGAGGGCAGGAGAGGAGGTGTAACGTGTTGTATACAGATCGACAGCAAATCGACGTAAGTGGAATTTGGGCTTGAGAAGGCGGTCGATAGTTCACCGACCTCCTGTGCGTCAACCGCGCACTTAGTTGCTTCCTCTCTGAGCTGGTCACGTGCTGATGACGTCACGCTGAGATCATTCGAACCAGGCCAGTTGGTCACCAACAGGGTGATTAATAAAAGTACGCCCAATACGATGTTATACAAATCAGTTCTTTCTGCGTCAGTGCATGGATCTACAATAGCTTCGCAGCGTTGGCCTGCAGGGTTCGCTTTGGTTTCTGTGTTGTTACACTGATGTGTATGACTTCTGCCAAAGCTACGAAGGAGGTTATGTTTTTAGGTCAGTTGATTTTTGTCATCCGGGTTATTCAGGAATTATTAACGGATTTATTTTGATGACATTTTTATGGAGGGGATGGACATAGTACAAGGAGGAAATATTAGATTTCGGAGGTAATCCGGACTTTTTTGTGGATTCTTTACTATTAGAAGATAGCAGCCATTCTTTGTATTTCCCAGGTGACAGCACCGTTTTCAGCAGACATTTGAGATATCTGATTTTATCGTTTCCGTATCGGATTTAGTTTTTCAGCAGTTCAGTTTTTTGCTGCTGTTGGTTCGGCGACAAACAATGCATTCAGTGTATAAAGTTGGTTTAACTGCAACGATTCCCCAAAGTTTACTAGGAATACTTTTTGGTATCGTCAATTTTTCATATACCCTTTAGTCAAGGCCTTCGATCGGGGTGATATTTCTTTGGAATACCTGGATAACCGACGATTAGCGCAAGGTTGAAATGTGTGTGAATCGTGATGTACGTTTGGTGCCAGTCTTCGATGAAAAGGATTTGTCCAATATTCCTTTCTGTAGTAACTTTGTGCGTACTTGGAAAGTCGTAATTACGCGCTATTCATTATCTTTCAGCTAACCCGTAGCTATAAGCCAGCGCGGAATGCCTGCGAGTGTTGTTTAAAGATATGACGTCATCACTCCGCCTACCTGCTGCTGAATCCACGGGCCGAGTGCACGGCTTATTGTAGCAGCGTGCGGACTGTGAGTTCAATTCCTCAGCAACTTCAGGAATGGCGGACTGAGAACATCCCCAAGTTAGCACGGATATAGCGGTAAGATAGGTAGGCTCTGAAATGTCTTTGAAACGGCGCCCAATAATAACAAGCGTACAACGTTGTTGTTGTTCACTAATAGGAATGTTGCAGCATTTGACGTAGGATACCCGTCTTCGATTCATATCAAAGTTAGTGACTTTGGACGACCTTGAAAAGCGGCCATTCTACAAAACGTGCATCTTTCGGACTCGAAGCCCTGAGCGTCAGACACTTTTTGAGGCATTTCTTAGGTAAAGAAATAAGACGTGGCTGGGTTATTGTGTTCAGTGATGTGTCACCCATGCCGAAAAATGTGTGTGACCGTGAATCCAACCACATTCACTTTTGGACATACGATACATAACTAATTGGTGTTTCTGGCCGTACCTTGTGGCTACCGCCACAGACCACTTCTCTCCGTCCAGTTCTGTCCTGTGCTGCCGTCTCCATCTTCCTCCAGCTGTATTTGAAGCTGCTGTTTAGGTAGCCTATCTGAATCTCTTCCCACGTGTTATTTGGTCTTCCTCATTCTCTGTGACATTGTCCTGTCCACTGCAGTGCTTTATCGCAAGCGTGTTTCTTCTTGTTGCCTGAGCTTTTAGATTTGCTCAGATACGTTAAGAACCGTCATTACTAAATCTGCGGAATCGCGGACTTTGAGCGGACCGAGTTTTTGGTGGATTCGCTGCCGGTCGGTGCCAGGTTTCCCCTTGCCTCGAGGCATTTGCATGGCCTGCTGGCGCTGACGGGTTAATATAAGTCTTGTGTACATACATACGTTGTGTGTTGATGGGCGCCGATCGCTGCGGTATTGTACCATGTGATCTCGCCGTAGGCTGTAGAACGGTTTTTGCTCGTAGGTCTGTTGTTTGCAGCGTTCAGAGGAACCGTTATTTCCGAGGTCGACAACAGGAACGGAACGGAACGTTCAGGTTTCTTGTCAAAGTTCAACTTTGACGTCGTCGTTCAGATGAGCCGCGAACGTCAGCATCTCGGGTGCGTTTTTCGCAGGCCGCGGTGGTCTTTCGTAGCGGTGGCCGTAACCGTGGAGGGATGGCCAGGCTGAGTTGATCTGGATGGCTTGCGTGTTAAATACCAAGACAGCATACACTATGCAATGCAGGCAAACTGCACGACACCCGTTTACGAGAACAGGGGCGTCGCCACGCTTTGGGGTGGCGCGGGGTGGACTTTCCATCCCACTTTTGCCAGAGGTTGTTTCTGAGATTGATGCAAATCCGGCGAGTTTATATGAGACAGGGAGGCAAAGGAGGGAGTTGGTCACGTTTGGAATTTGCAGAATACGGTGAATGAGGTAGATTTGCTTCTTCCGTTGGGAATCCAAAAGCTAAAGGTTTTCAGTTTCGGGGGGGGGGTACTCCCTGAACCCTAACCAAGGACTCTACCTCTGGAGTGGACCCCGCAGGGGGTTTGGCCTTTAGACCCCTGTTACATGCTCACAGTTCCCTCCTCCCAGATCCCTTAGCTGGATTTTAGCGGGTTCTACTTTTAAGGGAAGTGAGATGAAGGGAAGAGGGGAGGACAGGGGAACAGAGGAAAGGGTAAAGAGGGGAAGAAAAGGGAGGGAAGGAACGAAAGGGGGAAGGGAAGTGGAGTGAAAGGGAGACGTGGCTCCCTTCAATTGACCTTTTCTGGATACGCCATATGATGCAATTCTTCCTGGAGCCAGTAGTCAGCATGGAATTGTAGTTGATAAATGGTAATGGAAGTCGAGCAGCTGGTGATGTTGAGTGGGCGAAGCGAGCCGCGCCGGGTCTGACAGTAACCCATATACCGTAGGCGTAACTCACGGTGGCGAGCTGATAATTGCTGTAAGTGCTATGGCGTCACGACGTGGATGGGAATTATTGCATAGCCTGGCTTTTAGCGGCAGCATCATGCGTGGGGGGCTTTTGACGCATGACGCACACTCTGCAGCTGCTGAATTCAGTGCATCACTCCGTACCGTGTATACTCGACTCGATTCGCTTCCTGTTTAGTGGAGACCGGGCATTGGCCATTACCTCCGCGAAGGAAGTGTAGACTAAACTTAAGACTCATTTGTTCTCCTCCACTTTTCCACTAATACTCTCAAGTGACTGCGGTGTTATTGGCATTTTTCACGCTAAATTTTGTTGTATTGTATTGTATGTATATATTTTATACCTGGCGTTTATTCGTCCGAATTGGTTGGTTAACAGCGTCGCACGAAAAGTTACAGCTTTGTTTGGCTGAAATATTTAGGAAAGGTTACATTTGGCTCAGCTTAGAGGTGATTAGATTTAAGTGGTGATCCGGATTCAGGTTATGATGGACGGATCATTTGACAGAGCAGACCTCCGCCAAATATATTGCAGTATATACTCGATTTACTTACTCCTGAGGGATGGAAGGCTGCGTTGACCTGAGCGATTGGTTAACCGCGGATCTGCGTGGAGCGTAGAGCAGTTTCGTTGATCTGCAGACAAACGCGTTAACCACCGCACCACGTTGAATAATGCCGTTCCGTGTCAAAACCGGGAACGACAAAATTACCCCGTAACACGAACCCTAAACCTAACTTCGTCATTTTTCAGCAGAATTACATTTTAATTGGCAGTTAGATGTAGAATGTTTTAGTAAATAAATCTGTAAAATTTCAAATTAAAATTCCAAACGGTTGCTGAGAAAACAGCGAAAAAAAAACTAGAAATTTGGGGCAAAGCCCAACGTGAGTCCGCCCGACGCCCTAAGTCCGATTGGGGGAAATTAGAGGGGGTAAAGAGGGGGGGATAAAATTTCCCCGGCATCAAAGTCACGTGGCCCGAACTCAAATGCATTGGCATACGCCGAACGCGCATTGTTGACTTAGGGTAGGTCAACATGAGCGCCTATAACTTTGTTCGTAGTGGACGGAATTTCACAATTTTTTTTTGTTCAACGCCGAAAGGATCGCTCTCGTCAACGCTGGTCAGATTTTGTCGCTGTCTTCATCGCTTTCAGAGATATTTGCGCTCAAAGTCGAAAGTTGTCGTAAAACGTACTAAATTTTGGACGTTTTTTGCCCTCCCAAATTTTAAGGGGGGCGGTGCCCCCAAAAGTTGTACGTGCGTTATCACCCCGACCTAGAGCCGCGTCAAGTGCCAAAGTTTCGTCGGGCTACACCCCTAACTCCGAAGTTATAAGCGCTGCTTTATTGCATTTTAAGCCAATTTTGGACCCCCCTTTGAAAAAAGTTGTAAGGGGGGCCCCGTCCCCGGTAGAGGGGGGGGGTGCGCTAGTAAGACTTGGTCATTTTCTAGCGCGTGTAAAAATTTGGGGGCGCAGCACCCCCTAGGGGCCGAAATATGTTCTTCCGAAAAATGCACTTTGGGTGGGTACGATTCAACATCTAAATCTCCAGGGTCACTGGACCAAACTTCACCGTACTTGTTTCGCCTAACGCAGGAGGAATCGCGATAGACGGAATGACTATCCGATTTTGAATATCTTCATCCGTTTCGGAGATATTCGCCGCCGAACTTCCAAGTCGTCCGAAATCGGGCCAAATTTTGCATGTTTTTGGGCCCTGAAATTTTTTTGGGGTGCGCCTCCCAAAATTTTGGACCGGCATTATAAAATAGCGCCTAGTATTGACCATCGTGCAAAATTTCACGCCGGTCGGCCCACGCATCTCGGAGATATCGCGAGGAAAGAAAAAAACAACATCTGGGCTAAAACATAAGTCCTTCGGAAAACTATCGTTTTCGGGCGGACTAATTAAGGGTCCACTTTTTTGCCGCACCCTGTACAGTTCCTGTTGCTGAACGGACCTTCAATGGTCATCCAAGGTTAATCATTTTCAGCTCATCTGAATGGGCGTATGGCGCTTCCTGTTAGTGATTCATAATAATCTTGGCCCTATCTCTCACCGTTTCCGAGATATGGCCAGTTTTCCGTTGAAAACGCACATTTTTCTTACCACCCGTCGATTGAACCTCGAATTTGAAAATGTTCCCCTTGCACTAAATCGCTGAAATTTTGCTTGCCTAGGTTTAAGACACAGGGCTAATTATTCGTGTAAAAAATTTCTTCTACGACCTACCGTTTAGTCACAATTATTTATATCCCTGATAGACGACGGACAGACAGGCATCGTGCCATATACAGGGTGGTCCAAAAAACGGCACAAAGTTTATGGCACCATAATTTTGCAACCGTACATCACAGAGTCATGCGGTTTTCAGCAGAATGTTCTGAAAGAAATTCTTTACATGATTTAAGTCTGCTTTTAAATACAGCAATTAAATATTCTTTGTTTTACCGCTGGCAAATGAACTATTGAAAAACAGAATTACCTTCAATGTACCTTGGTCCGTAAAAAATTGCCACTATTATTTTTTCAATAGCTCCGTGGAACATTGGCCAATTTTAATAATTTTTGGCGTGCAACATTAAGAAGAAACTTGACGCAAAGGTCTTTAGTTTTGGCCACCTCACCTTAAGGCTGTCGCTACACTACCGTGTGAAATGCAGAAGTCGCAGTTTGGCCATTGACAACAATGAATTGTATGTACAATGTATGCGTCGGCTCAGAAATTGTTAACTGAATAGCGACAAATGCAGTTAGCAATTATTATCACTCAAAAAATCACACGTATTGCATCACATCATCTTCATTTCAGCATGTGCTCAAAATGTCCTCCTGCAGCACAAACGCAAGCTGTAGACGTTGACACCATTTGCCAACAGCACGTTCAGTAACTGCATGACTTAAGCGGCCCACTTGCCGTTGATGTATCATTTTAGTTTGTCGACTTAGAATTTTAAAATAAAGATAAAGCAACAAATTTTCAATGATTTTGCGGTCTCGGTAATTTTCTGAGCTGACGCATGCACTGCCCAGTATGAATTCATTGTTGTCAATGGTCAAAATACGACTTCTGCATTTCACAAGGTAGTGTAGCAACAACCTTAGGGCGAGGTGGCCAAAACTGCAGACATTTACGTCAAGTTTCTTTTAATGTCGCTTGCCAAAAATTATTAAAATCGGCCAATGTTTCACGGAGCTATTGAAAAAATAAAATGGCACGTTTTTATGGACCGCAGAGTCGAGGGTAATAGTGTTTTTGCATAGTTCAACTGCCAGCGGCAATAACAAAGAATATTTAACTCCTGTATTCAAATACTGACTTTAGTCATGTAAAGAATTTTTTCGGAACATTTTGCTGAAAACCGCATGACTCTATGACTTACGGTTGCAAAATTATGGTGTCATTAACTTTGTACCGTTTTTTGGACCACTCTGTAGATGCCAGCTGTAGCGCGTCAAAAACTCAGTCATCGTCCGTTTTCGAAGTTCTGAGCAGTTCAGACTCAGTTGAGTTGAGTTGAGTTTGTCGCTGTGAACAAGTCTTTAGATTCCAGCGCTGGACGCTGGTTGTGAGTGATTGAATGAATGATGAATGATGGCGGATGTTGCTGTGTTGGCGGCCGCAGGCGGCAGCTGTGGGAGCTGTTTGCGACTCGATCAAGCGTGACCGCTGCTGAGGCAGACGAGGCGCCCGATCATCAGTTATTATCTCATCCTGATGCCATGCTGAATGAAGTCAACATTCGTCCGCTACTCAACACGCTCGACCTTTTCCCTACTCGATCTCAGGGTACGGATATATATACACATCTTTTCTCACAATGGCGACGTGCCTTCAAAAGATAGGCGGGGCAGCAAGTGGTAGTTGTCCGACAGGTACTGCAGATTTTCGACAGGGTGCTCGAAATATCAATGTCGCTCCCATATTTCCCCAAAATGAGGATTTTTTATTCCAAAATTTGGCATTTTTGGACGAAAATTTTTCGACAAGATTTTTTGACAATTTTTCAACAGCCCAAAATTTACGGTGGGCAATTTCTTTTTCCATGACCCGCCCTCGGCCATTTTGCCATTTTCATAAATTTTTGCCTAGAGATAATTTCCTTCTTGTCAGAAAATTTTCGTCCAAAAATACAAAATGTGGGGATGTAGTATAACCCCTGTAGTATGTAGTAGCATCCCCCCTTTTTGGGAATTTGGGGGCAAAATGGAACTTATGAGCATCCACATCTCCTCTGTCGGATAATTGCAAATCTCTGCTCCCCAGAATTTGTTTCAACTTACAACGCCGTTGTTTGCTGACTATACAAATAGCAAAAAACACGCGTGCACCTGTTTTACAGGTTAGCTGGAATGTACCGGGTGGCGCAGTGTCTCATCAAAACCGGGAAACAGTTATCTAGGCTTAGGTTTAGGGATTTGGGTTAGCGGTTGGGTTGGAGATGGGAATATGCTTAAAACGTAAAACGTAAAGTCCTTCCCGAGCCGTAAGGCCCATAGGGCGGCGCTGATCTCCGTTTCCTTGGCCCTCAGCCAGACACCAGTTTTTACACGGTTTTAAATAGTTTTTACAGTTTTATGCAGTTTTTACACTGCAAGACCACGGATACGGGGCCAGTGTATCGCGCAG
>Ga0209367_1001402_pt1 | contig 29451 bp, 26 predicted proteins | sample WorMetLIZISLAND2_FD_187412 | JGI IMG/M metagenome (GOLD analysis project Ga0209367, IMG submission 187412) | Marine gutless worms symbiont microbial communities from Max Planck institute for Marine Microbiology, Germany - Olavius geniculatus... ...
ATATCAATGTGAGAATTGGCAGACACCAGCTATCAAGAGCCTTCAATACTGCTGGTTGTTAGGACGCTGCACTGGAAGACCAGTACCTAGTATGTGGTGAGCTGGTCTGCTACATGTATACATTTTCCCAGGGTGGACTAACTTATAGCAGCTACTGCACACCAGCCAATGTGGGTGGTCTCCCAGGTACAGCATGGCTAGGCCCAATCTCCCAGGCACCAGTCAGAGAGATGTATGCTTCATAAGGTGTAGGCCTACAGCAGCCTAGTATTATATACCATAGGCCTAGTCATCACAGCATTATACCGTTGACCCACAACTGCATCAGCTCCTGCAGATGCTGTTGTGAGTCTCCTTGTTGATGCCAAGCAGTATCTTTCTGTTGTCCACCACCTGTCAATCAAAGTCGATTAGCCGTCGACAATGCTTCCAGTTAAATGGCCATTCGCGTTCACTTCCCGTAGACCTAACGTCGTCGGCAGTCCTGGTTATTAGGTAAGCAGTTGCATGGCGTGCAGCGTGCTTGCTGTGCCTTTCATCTCGCCGTGCTCGCAGGTCGCACGCTGGCGGCCGCAGGGCCATATTGCCGTGATCAATTGAGTCGTTCCGGTGCATTCAGAATAGTGGGTAAACTGCGAGGAAATCTATTCATAGCCGACCAATTGTGTGCCGCCTCGCACTCTCCCTCGCACTATACCCTCCTCGCACCTCGCGCCTCGCACCTCGCATTTTACCCTGACACTGAAGTTCCCCACCCGAATCCTGACCCTACCCCGAAGTCAGACCCTAGCCTTTACCCTGACCCTAATGCTGTTTCTAACTTTAATTCTAACCTTATCTTAACCCCAATTTTAGATTATTATTGTAAATTTTTAGCTAGGAACTTGCGACAGAGCCATTAGGTTTAGCATTAAAAAGATTTAAAGGTGCAGACGATACAAAGATATTCTGTGCAGTTAACAATGATTTGGATCGTAGTGTTCTTTAGAAAGATCTGGATAATTTCTGATGTGGGCTGAAGAATGGCAAATGATGTCCAGTGTCTTAAAATAAAGATCGTGGCTATAGTTATTACATGGATGGGAAGCAATGTTACCTGCCACCCGATACAGGTGAACACACTCCATCTTAACCCCAGCCAGATAGGCTGGTACTCGATTTACCTACCCCTGAGGCATGGAAGGCTGAGTTGATCTAGGCGGCGGGTTGCATATCGAGATGGTTTACCTGCCCATGTGGCAGTACTAACTCGTCACGGAGAGAGTGACTTCGTTGATCAAATGAAACTCGTTACCGCTATGCCATGCCACCAACCCAAGTATTATGGCAGTCACTGCATGCAGAGTCGCTCTGTACCCATTGCTGCTGAGCCACGTATAGTATGTACCTGATTGGTCATCGCTTGTGTGAGGTCATTGTGGCTTATTTGGTGGATGCAGTGCAAATGGCTGTTGGTATGTTAAATGCGTCAAGGTTAAAGTAAGACTTAGAATTATGCATACCAGTTTGCTTAGCAGCAGGGTTATGGATAGTGATTGGTTTAGCATTAGGGATAGGATCTGAGAGAGATAGTTTGCAGTTGTATACTTAGCTGGTGATGATAGCATTGGCCAGGGTTGGCTTCAGCTGGAAGAGGTTCTGTATGCAGCAGTTGCCTAGCATCATTCAGTTGAATTACTGGCCGAACCATCTGGAACTTATTGTCCCAAAACTATCAAGACCTGAGAGTTCTGCAACTTCTGCTGACAGACAGTCGCTGAAGACATTTATAGTTTCACAGTCACTGGTATGTCCATTGTCCAAGGTGTTACTGGTTAGCTACACAGTGCACTATATAAATTTACATTTGTCATTTGATTGTGTTGTTATTTATAGCTTCCTTCCGTTGTAAACTCAAAACATTTCATTTCTCAACATCCAGCCATGTTTAGTGGCCTGCCTCACTCCTTATCTCAGCGCCTCAGATTCAGTGAGTTTCTCGCTGACATTGTGTGCTTTATAAATTGAATTTACTTACTTACTTACTTACTTATACTTGTTGACTGACAGGTGTAGTGCACTACCTTTTAGTAGTCTGAATGGACTGTAGAATTGTGTACATATTGTTAATTATAAGCTGTCCTGCTGGTTTGCAGATAATATGATGCATTGTCAACACATCAGTCTGTTGCTACTTGTTGTGACGACTGCTCGGTTTGTACCAGCTGCAACTAAACACATTGCTGTGACATTGGATGCAAAGTGGAAATCAACACCTTTATTACTGGAAGCATGGTAATCTTCTCTGTGCATTAGGCATCCTGTTCATCTCTCTCTAGGTGTATTCTGTGCCTGTGCAGGCTTTTAAGTCAAGAAACAAAAAAGCATAGAAAGATCTATATTGGTGTGATGCAAATGGTCATGAAAACATATTACTGACTGTCATATATTGTATGTTACATTTTGTTATTTTATAGAATTGATTTGTTGGATTGAAGATTGAAGCTATTATAGCAGGAAAACAGAAGTTGTTTTGGAATGTTTGTCATGTCAGATGACAGTTCCTCTGAAGTCATGACTTATCAGTGCTATACAGATATCGTATCATTATCGTTATTATTGTTATAGTATTGGTAATACAGATGTATTGTGGTTCAGCAACTCATTTTTTGTGTGTTATTGACAGTGAGTTTCTCGCCAAGGAAAGCAATGAACACTTCTGGAGTTTTGTTGAAGCCGTTACTCAGTTTGCTCTCGACTCCCCAGAATGTGAGTATGGTAATTACTGAATGATTATTAGATTGTCTGTGATGATGTGATGCTGTCGCTTGAATAGCAGGAATAACATTTGGCATGTGAAAGTTTTACTACAGTTCACAAAAATGTACGTTCGTGGACTGACCTATCAATTGACATAAGCTAATAAATAATAACTGTTCTATTTAGCCTCTGTCTGCATTTTTGTCATCATCTGTGGTCCATTGATCTAGGTGATTTGGCCACACTTAGAGTGAGAACTGTGGAGTGGACTTTAGTGATTCTTAGCTGCTGGTCCATCAGCATAGTTATTGGAGCTCAAGAATGTGTCACCGACAGTTGGACAGTTCAGCAGCAGCTCAAGACAGTGCTTGTTCACAGTTACTGTACATCAGCACACCTGTTGTGTGTTGTTGTTGTAATTAGACGGTGTGACATACAACTACGTTGTGGTTGTCGGACAAACTGTTACTTACTGTATTTCGGATGGCATTAGTGTTGTCGTTGAAAGCATTCAGTATTAGCACTGCTTCTGTCTGGTACTCACTGTCGTATAACTGTAGATTCGCCGAACTTCTCAGCAATTTTAAGCGTACAGTAGTTTAAAACCGAACTGTTTAATTTTGCATAGTAAAAGTGAACAAATCATGCCCAGTTTTTGAAACGGGTAAACTAGGGGTAACTTTAAAGATTGAGGATTACCTGTGGGTTAAGCAAAAATTGCATTTTTGCAACCGATAACTCTGGTTTAAACCAGGGGTAACTCACTGAAAGTTAACCCCACATCATCGGAGGGTTACCCCAGGGGTAAAACTCGAGACAAGCAAAATGGCTCACTTCGACTACTTTGATGATGATTCGTTAATCTATTCGGCTGTCTAGTAATATTAACAGCAAATTTTAAGTTGCAACAGGTGTTCTAATTAAGTTGATAATGAAACATAAATATTTTGTGCAACATCATTATTTTAAAAGTATGTTTAATTATATGCTTTTAAGCTTATTTCGTTTAACATCATTTTTGTTCAACATCATAATTGATATTGCTATAATGTCTGCAAAAACATTTTATGGTCAGCGAATTGTTGCTTGCAGTGTTGGAAATAGCATCTTGTATTGGAGCCATTCACTAGGTAGCAGCACTAGAAATGACCAAACCCTAAATCTGCGATAAATCAACTGGGCATTTTGCCAAGCCACGTGGTCATTATCGACCAATCAGATGCTGGTTTACAAAGACTGCCGAGTTACCCCGGGTTTAAACCTGGAGTTACTAACCTTGGGTTACCCCTCGTTGCAAAAATGCAAAAAGTTACAGCGAGACTTAACCTTGACGTAACCCTTTGATCTCGGGTTAGATAATCCGAGGTTTACCCCTCGTTTTAAAACCTGGGCATCAGACTAGTCCCTGCTGTTATTTGCCTCTGATTCGTTCACGACGTATCAATGAAATATGCATACATAATGATAATAACAAACAATCATCTTGGTGAAATTGAAAAAAAAACACCAGACCAACATTGCAGTGATGGTCTGTATGACACAGTCTAGTGTCATACAAATCATTCATCGCAGTGTTGGTGTGAAGCGTTTTTTTCATTTATTAAAATTTTTGTTATTATTGTTAGTTTTTGCTTACATTTATATTTCTCAAGGTAGTGTAGAAACGCATTTACCGTGTGGTGGGATATATAATAATCAAATTATTGCATATTGTCCGCAGAGTGTACCAGTGAAAGAATTTTGAAAATCGGTCAATAATTGGCGAAGATATGGACAAAAGTAAAGTCGCACGTTTTTATTGCCCACGGTGTACAAATGTGATTTGATTGGTTGATTGAACTGTCGTTGCTGAGCTAACTAACTAATGTCTCTTTCTGTATGTGTACTGACTATAGATGCAACGGAGCAGCATCAGTATGAGTTGATATTGAACTTGACGTCATCTGTGCTGTCTCCTGTTCAACAGAGCATGCTCAAGTTTGCTCTGACGCTACGCATGTATTCACCCACCGTCCACATGTTCCACCAGGTCTCGTTTAATTCACTCACACTTATCTTCTATGCCAAGTGAATTTTTTTAGTAAAATTGTAATTTGAATGCACGCTGGCTGGTAGATTTTGGCTTATTTTCGTCTGGCATTATCTGGATTTTTATGGGATTTTTTCAGTGTTTGTCTGGCATTTTTGTGATTTTGGGGGTTTTCTGGTAGATTCTGGCTTTCTGGGTTATTTTGTTATGGCATTATCTAGGTTTTTTTGCTGGGGCTTTTTTCTCAGCTTTTTTGCCAACTCTACATAGACGACGGATGGGCCCCATAGAACACTGCCCCCACTCACACACTACATGATTACAAGAATTCCCTCAACACATCTGTCTAGGAGTAGGATGTCATTTCAGCTCAAAATGTACCAGAACCTATACAACACCTGTCTCCAGACGGTTTATCTAGTAGGGCCCTAAAGGATGGTAAAGTAATGCAAAAGAAAAAAGATGGGTCAAAGTGGGAAAAGGGGAAGAGGGAAGAAGAGAAGCATTTGGGAAGGATGCTTACCCCCACATCCTTAAGTGAAGTTTTTAACTGAAGTTTGTTTAGAAATTGATTCTTTTTACAACAGATTGAAGTTATGTATGAACTGCCAGTATATATGGATGACATCCATGTGTGTAATGTATTGTCTGTTGACAGATAGCTAAAGATCGCTTGTTCGGGCAGAATTGTGATGTTTTTGTAGAAGTAAATAATTTAATTACATGTGAGAAGTCAGCATTAACAGCCTTTATTCAGCTTGCTGCAAATCAGTAAGTAACAGATCGACAGTTATCAGTTTTCAGAATTGTCACCAATTAGCAGGCTGAGAAAAGAAATTGATTCCTTATGTGTTGTATTTATATCTGCTTAAAATTAGTCTAGTCTGTGTGAAATCAGCGGATAGTGAGCTGTATACCTAAGTGACTGTTGACAATGTGTTTAATAATCATTTGTCTGTTTTCCTTGTTACATATTCATCGGTGCAGCAGTCACTGCATTTGTAGTCTGTGGAAACAGTATGGTATGGCAAGCATTGCAGCAATGGGATATTCATGCAGCAGCAGGAATTTGCTAATATAGTAAAAATGAGACTGAAGTGATTGTTATTGGGTAGTAAAAGTTACATTGTAGAAGGCTGGGATTATGATGACAGTGGGGGTGGTTGCTACAAGAAATTTGAGCTAATGCTCACAAGACATGTGAAAGCCTATAGCAGTTCCTGTTTGCAAACTGTCAGTTTATCTCCTACCGTTTTGTTGCAGTTCATTCTTGGAGTGTGGGCTGCAGCCGAAGATCGCAAATATCAATAAAAAAAACTACTTATTTTGGAAGTTGAGGGTCTTTTAAAGTCATCGATGTTGACACGACTGAAAAACTCGTCACTAATGCTTGTTATGATAGGTAGCATGCCCATGCCTATCTGCAACCAGTTTCATGAAAGACTGGCCAACAACGGTAAAATAACGACTTTTACGGGGGAGGGAGGAGGGGCAGGAGTAATGCTGTTTGATGCCCTTGTGTGCTTGTTTCCTTGAACCTGGAAAATCGAGTCTTGGACTGTTGAAATCTATGTTTAATGCTGAAAATTTCATATGCAGCTTTTCTATGTCTATCTCAATTGGTTTCAGAGCAATTCGCTCTTGAAATGTGTCTTGAAGCCCAAAATTGCCAAAAAATCCATATAAACCTCTACTTTGGCATTCAAGGTCATTCATTGTCATTTAATTCAGTGGCAATCGAGAGCCAGTGTACGACTTCCTATTAGTGATTAATAGTAACCTAGGCCCTATCTCGCACCGTTACTGAGATACAGCGACTCATTGGCCAAAAAGTTGCAAATTTTGCCCAACCCTCTCTCATTTAGCGCTCTCGTTCGGGGTGACTCCTTTCAAATTTATGTAAAATCTTTACAGTTCCTGAAACTAGAGTCTTCCAGGCAGCCGATGGTGAAGATTTGGTTATTCTAGCTCGCAACATTTTTGACTGATCTACCCATGTGACGGACAGACAGATGGACGGACAGAATTGCGATGGCTAAGACGCACTGAAAGCAGTAGCTGCTTTCGCGCATAATGAAGTGTAGTTGTGTGATGCGTATAGGTCCCAGCCAATGCTGATCTCTGCTGATCATGTCTACCCAGCTAGTAGAGGTCGTGACGTGGTGGTTATTCTCTATGCTCAGCTGGGCACTCGTCTGTTTAACGACTGGCATAGTATGCTGGTGAAACAGGCTGACGCCGGTCATATCACTTACATACTTCGACACTACATCACAACGGTAAAATCTCTATTCATGCTGTGCAACTAGTATTGCGTTTAGGAACATGTTGGTTTAATTGCTGCATACTAGAACAGTTTGACGGTCTTTTTGTTGCATTAAATTTGTGTGTTAATTGGAATGCACTGCAGATGTTTTCGAACTTATGTCACAAGTTCCTTGTTCACAGTCAGCTGCACTTACTTTACCTAGTGATGACGTAATTTTGATGCAAATAAATGGCAGTGTCGTTTTCTTTCCAAATTCTGTTGACGTAAACTTATTCCAAAAAGTAGTTGCAGCATTTGAGTTTCTAGAAATCAATTACTATGTTGTTTTAGTTATTTTGGTGCATAAGGGTTTCCGAAACTTTTTTTTATAGCTGCCAGTTTTATATTACAAAAGCAGATGCCCCTTTTCATTTCATGGCTGTTAACGCACATTACGTGTAGATACATGTGTATGTCAAAACCTAATGGTCATGTGTAGCTCATTATGGGAAATCCATTTCAGAGCTACGGAGCATCGCCTGCCATTTGGGATCACTTGGTATTATCTGCCACCCGACACAGATGATCACACCATAGTTGGATAGGCCGGTGCTTGATTTGCCTACCCTTAAGGGATGGTAGGCTGAGTTGAGCTTGGCGTTTGTTATATACCGAGATGGTTTAAGTGTCTGCAGACAGTTACCCATCTAAGTGATCTGACTGGGAGTCGGTCAAGCCACCAAGTTCAAATCTTCTGTGGGACCAATAGATGTGCGAATAAACGAGTGGACAGGTAAGACTTGTACATGGGTTATTGAGTCTTTTCTGGAGCTAAGGCTCTATGAAATGTTTATCATTACCATTGTTATTATGTGCAGTGATGCTAGAGTGGGTTGATGTGGGGACAGGTGGGCACTGATGCAAAGGTTCGTCTTTCCGGCTATGGTGTTGAGCTGGCAATCAAGAGCACTGAATATAAAGCTAAGGACGACACTGTGATTACTGGTAAATAACAGGCTTACGTGTTGAGTTGAGCACTGTATATAAAGTTAAGGACGATACCGTCATTACTAGGGACAGTAGAAGATCATGGCAAAAAGTGGCAAAAAACAAGGCAAACTTTTGTGAAAATCGCAAAAGTTGCATCAGTATCATAGCACAGACAGCATCAAATCATGGGCCAGAAGACCATCCATTATACAGTCTATAAAACTCAACATCTAGCATTGATGACTATCATTACGTGTGGTGCACGGTTTTTTTGGTGTAAAATTTTGTCGCTGCAGAGTATTAAATTTTATATTTGTACAATGACGTCACGCTCACATATTGAGCCAGAAAGTAACAGAGCACACGGACTTTGGTAGCAGAGGCAAGAATAAATATTTTTGTGTTAAAATCACATGATAAAGTTTAACTTACGATGATTAAAAACAAAAAGAATGTTGTAAAAATGCTAAATCACTTTGGCTAGAAACATGGCATTTTGGCAAAATCACAGCATTTAGATGTTCATACTGTCATTGACAGGTATATGCCAGTTTCATTGTAAATATGTTGAGAACGTCAATATTGAAGGTACAGCTGTAGCCAGTGTTAGCAATACTGCTGTCAGTGAGTTGAGGCTGTACTATATTCAGACATCCTGCAGTGACCAGACATTAAGCCCAGACTGGAAAAGGCCAGGTTAACTTTCGTCTTTTTTCTTTAAGTTGTGGACAAGTGCTACGAGTGGAGTCAAACATCAAAATGCGGCAAAATATGCACTATGAAGCCAGTCATGTGCTACATGTACATCAAATGTACTATTTGTCTGCTTGCAGGAGCTAAAGCTTGACATACTTTATGTTAGTTCAGACATTTGCAGTTTCTAAAGATTATTTGACCTTTGTTATTTGTGTCATGCCCTGTGCCTCCAGCACCAGAAGACAAATCAGACAAATTAGTAATTTTTAGGCACTTACTTACAGCAAATTCACGTTAATATAGTAGTATATGCAGTCTTTGCATATAATTATCTGTCCCTTCTTGCATCTATGGGACTTCACTTGCGAATGACCAGTCAGTGCCTGCTAGGGTTCATGCCATTGCCCGCTCAGCCCCACTGGCTTGGCTTTGCCATTAGCTACCATCCATCAGTGATTCAGGTCCTAAAGGTGATATCCATGAGATAAACTGATCAGTTATTGTGGCTGACAGGTGATAATGGTCGGGTGTCAGACTTATTGATAGAGAGATCGTGGGTTCAACTCCCAGTTCGGTGACTGTCAGGTAGTTACTACTTTGATGGGTGACTGTCTGCGGGCAGGTTAACCATCTCAGTATGTAAGCAGCACCAAGGTCGACTCAGCCTTCTATCCCTCTGGAGTAGGTAAATCAAGTTTGGGCCTATTTGGTTGGCGTTAACGCAGGGCACGTTCACCTGTGTCGGGTGGCAGGTAACACTGTGTGTTCCATATGGCAGGTGATGCTCCGTAGCTCTGGAATGGGCTTCCATTAAGAGCTATAACACCACCACCACCTAGTTGATTGATTGGTGAGTTGTTATGACTGGCAGGTGATAAGAGCAGAGCAGATGAGTCAGATGATGAAGCTGAAGATGAAGTTCAAGGTTTCGTCTTTTCACGTCTCAAGTGCGTTGACTTGACAAGTTGTTCACTAAACATAGTCTCTTAGCTCAGCACTGCTTGGTTTATGGCAGCCCAACCCTTGCTATTTGCTCATTAGCTTCTTTCGTTGATTTTTGGAAATGTGGCAACTTTGTGGCTAGAGAATTTCATTATGTAATATACAGTTAATTGCAAACTTTATTCAAACAACTGATGCACAAATATTAAGTAAATGCTGCAGTAGAATTGTGTGAGCCCTGAACAGTTCTAAGAGACATGCAGTGTCAAGTCTGTATTTTAGGACGTTGGGATGCTATAGAAATTGTATTGTTACCAGTACAAAAGGGGAAATAAATTTTGTTAATGTATTGCTGCAGCTGATGCCCAATCTCTGGTACTTGTCTATGGTTTTGCACAATGAAAAATGGTGGTTATTACTTTTTATCTTTAAACGTCGCTTTTGTCTGAAATCTTTCATCACTTTTATTAGCACCACTTAAGTCTATTAATTATGCACTTTAATTTTATGCCATGTTGTTTTCAAGGTTTATTTTTTTTTAATGTTATTATTAAGTGCAGTCATGTCTTGTAGGCAATTGCATCCGGAGCTGCAGTCAAACCTGGTTGAGTTTCGTCAGCATCTAGTGGACAGCACACAGGACATGGCGCCACTCAAAGTCTGGCAGCTGCAGGGTACTGAAGTTCTACTGCTTGTAACACACACACCTGTGGATATATACTAACATTAATAAAACCAAGATGCTTTCAGTGCATCTTAGCCATCGCAGTTCTGTCCGTCTGTTTCTTCATCTGTCTTGTTTGTCTGTCCGTCACACTTGCGGATCAGTCAGAAACGGTTCAAGTTAGGATGATCAAATCTTCACCATTGCCTGCCTGGAAGACTCAATAGTTTCATGAAACGTAAAGCTTTTACATAAATTTGAATTGGGTCACCTTGAACGAAGGTGCTAAATAAGAGGGGGTGGGAAAAATTTGCGATTTTCAGCCAATAAGTCGCTGTATCTCAATAACGGTGCAAGATAGGGCCTAAGTTATTATTAATCACTAATAGGAAGTCGTACACTGGCTCTCGATTGCCACTGAATTCAATGACCTTGGATGACCGTGAATGCTAAAATAGGGTTTTTTATGGATTTTTTGGTGATTTTAGGCTGTGAGACACATTTCAAGAGCAAATTGCGCCGAAACCAATTGAGATAGACATAGAAAAGCTGCATATAAAATTTTTAACATTGAACGTAGATTTCAATGGTCTGAGTCTCGATTTTCTAGGTTCAAGGAAACCTGCGCACGAGGGCATCAAAGAGTGGTACCTCTGTAAAAGTTGTTATTTTTCAATCTATGTTGTTGTTGTTGTTGTTGTTAGATCTAAGCTATCAGGCAGCTCAGCACGTTCTCTCTGCGCCGGTCACAACTGCTCTGCATCTGCTCAGAGACACCAGTCAAAACTTTCCTTCCACTGCTCGGTTTGTTGTGCCTCGACATGATCTCCTGTCATTGTCGTAGAGTATAGACTGCCATCTGTAATTAGCAGTCTATCATAGACTAGACATGTTCTAGTTAGGGATACTGATCTATAGAGGAAGTTTTACTTAAAATATGTGAGTCATTTTGACCATCCACGTTGCTGTTCTCCAATAGACAGCATTATGAGATTGATGACTGTCTGGAGGATAACAGGGAAGATTTTTAGAACTGCCATTATTGTTACATATGCACAATTACAATTGGCAGTTCTTACAATTTTAGGTTTAGGTCGTTTTTTTGTGTTTTGTGTTTCATAAAGGTTAAACTTTCTGTAAAGGTTAAACTTTTTGTTTCATTATTATGTGTATGTGCACTTTTGCTTGCAAAGGCAGTCCCCGAAATGACCTATACTGTGTTGGGTGGGATGTTAAACCCTACTCACTCACTCATTCACTGTTGCTGTCAAACACACCAGTCAGTACTTTCCATCCACAGCCTGATAATTGTCTTACTTCTGGACTAGACAAGCTGGTAAGCCGGTAAGCAAGTTGGTTTGCAAGCTACTGTGGTGATTGTCAGCAGAGTTTTTGCGCTGTGGACATGTCCGCAAAGAGTCTATTGACATATGCAGAAACACAGCCACAGAAACACTGCCTGATAATAAGGGTTGCTATATTGATTGCAGCTTGTTGACCAACATGATGATGTGCAGGGTTGCCACGTTGGATAAAAAAGTGCCAACTGGGCTACCTTTGGCAGCTGTTGGCATGGTCAGCTGACAGAATGTAATGTAGACTCAAGGACATGCTCGAAACTAGCACACAATTACAGTGTGTCAATATTAACTTGTTTCTGCTGTGAATATTGTTGGTTTTTTACGTTTTTTATTAATTAGCATGTGATTAGTTGCAGTTGATGTCTTTGATCATAATTAGTGTATTCAATCGCTCGATTATTAATCATTGAGCATCGTTATTAATAACTGGTTGTTTGGCGTGGCTACAGGTCACTGATCAGGGTGACTGTGCCGAATGAAATGAGAAGAGAGCTCAAAACCAATCAGCGGGTTTGTTACATTTTCTCCTACTGTGCTAGCCAACCAGAGGGTTTGATAGTTGCTGTCAGGCACCATATTTCTCAGATGGTGTGTGTGCCAGTTGAAAAAAACATATTCTGTAAAGGAGTGTACTAGATAATGATGCCTGCCTGTTTTGACTTATGTTAGGTATAATAGCCATCTGTTTATTAATTTTGTATTTTTTGCAAATAATAGCATTTTATTTCAGTTTTTCTCATTTCGTTTCTATTCAAAACATTTTCACTTTTTTGTCACTAGGTGTCAGCAAAAGCCCTGTCGTAGCTATAGCAAAGGTGTCTGTCCATCACACTTTGACACTGTGACAAAACAGTGCAAGCTTCGATCACGAAATCTTTACTTACTGTTGGCTCCGTGAAAGATGCTATTTAGCTATGTCAAAGTGTTGCTGGGTGTTGTTGTTGCAGTATTTTGAGTGGACGTTGAGCCTGTCTGCCACTGGTTGAAAATGTTGCAGTAGTGTTGCAGCAGAGTGTTGCGGTGAACTGTTGCCATAAAGTGTTTCAGCAGTGTTGCAGTAAAACGTTGCGGCAAAATGTTGCATGTTGTTTCAGTACTTTGAGTCCACGCTGGGCTTGTCGGCTGGTGAGTCAGCAATGTTCGTCAACGGCATTCAAGTGGACGTGGACGTTAGCGACGTGTTCACACTGGTGGAACTGATGAGATCTGAAAGTAACGTGATGGCCGGACTACACAGCCTGGCTCAACAATACCAGCTTGGCCCGACGTTGATACAACACCTTATGAAACTTGATCTCAGTCACTCGGAGACCATGTATGCTGTCGACATACGTGACCCCACCGTCATTGTATGTGTCTAAATTACTCCGTTTTATGCATCGTTATTATTTCTGCCAGCTTCTCAGTGCAAATTATTTCATATCGTAACGTTTGCTAGCTCTACAAAAATGTAATTATGTATCTTTTCTTTGCTTTTACTGGCTAGCTGTTCGGGCTTGTCTTTATTAATATATTGTTTTGAGATATCAGTAATTTTGAAGAAGATTTTGCATAGGCAGCTAGGGCCATTGCGTGTGAGCACATCCTTTGTGGCACTTTGAGCTGGTGAGGGTTAAATCCAATTAAGCTAGCATACAGCCCGAGTCAGCCGGCGCTTTTGACCAACTGGGCCATTATGCTAGCAGTCCTGGTAACAGGGCCTAGTGTTAAGCAGAACTTGTCGGTGCATGCAGATAAAACGGCATATGTCAGTTTTCTTCATCGTGAGTTTTTTTGGTATTTAATGTTTATTTTCTGCTTTTTATGCCTTTGCCAGCTACAACGTAGTGGCTGGAGGCATTATGTTTTTGGACTGTTCGTCGTGCGTGACGGTAGGGTCCAGTTATTGGTTGGCTATGAATAGATTCGTAATTTCCACCTTTTCGCGTTACGCGTCACAATATGTGATCTCTGCGATAGCTAGCTTCTTGTCACATGTTGGCGGAAGCATAATAGTTGATGGATTTATACATACTGCACCATGAGGATAAAACAGAATCCAACTCGATGGTGGTTACTAATCTAGTTCGATTCTGTTTCATCTTACGGTGCACTATGTATGATGTAGTGATTGGTTTGGTAGTGCATGACTTTGTGGTTTCAGTACATCAATGACTTGGAGCGTGATCGCAAGTACAGTAGTTGGCCTTCCAGCGTGCAAGATCTCCTACGACCAACATTCCCCGGCATGCTGCGACACATTCGCAAGAATCTTTTTCACATGGTAACTGCTGCGTCCAGACTTCATTTTCACCAGGGTTAAGAGACACAGATAGATAACTAAAAGTAAACGCTGAGGCTTTATGGGTAAACTCACCTTTGAAACTGACTAAAAACCCACCCGAACTCAATCTAGTTTTAGTTTCTTGTTTAGGTTTTTAAAAATATTACTTGTCCTTAGTTTTTATCTTAGTTTTTGGTCATTTATTGTACACTACTGGTCAGTTTCTTAAGTGGTTTTTTTTTGACTGATTAATTAATCTATAATGAACTATTTTATCACGATAAGGGTTTTGTAACATTTAAACCTATGAATTTGTAATTTTTGTATATGGTATTCTATAAGTAAGAACTTTGATGAACTGAGCAGCAGAGTTGTTTGTGGCTAGTTGTATTTGTGTATCTGCATGGCTGGTGTGTTAAGGTGATGTTTGTTGATCCGGCTGATAAGTTCTGTGGTGAATTGGTCAAACTTGCTGAAGCTTTCTACGTCCACAATGCTCCTGTTAGGTGACTGGTTTACTTATTTTACGTTTTTATTGCAAATCTTTGTTTTTCTAGAAAAAAAATGTTAACTGTTAGTGGTGACTAGCACATTTCCCGAAAATTTCCAATTAAAACCATTCTGCTGACATAGGTACAATATTTAGTTGTTTAATGTAAACAGATCAGAATTATTTGGGGCAGAACAACACCTGCTTATTTACTGATTATCGTACGATGTGAGTCAAAAACAACATGCCCCAGCAAGCGTTTGGCCATATCTTTGCTAAATATTGGTCAATTTAAAAAATTCTTTCATTGGCACATATGAAATCTGTAGCAATCAAATCTGGCAGAAATGCATCACGCTGAGAATCTTTACGTCAATGAATAAAATGTTTTGCCATCTGGTTACTGCTCTCGGCTAAATTTTTATAAACACCGACTCAATCCAGCAGTTCTCAACTTCTGCTCGGATTTTAACATGACACCTCACAGTGTTGCTCACCTTTTTGAATGCCCGATGCACCAGACTGACCTGACATCCGTGGACCTTTGGCTATGACCCAAGAAGGTCACTTGAGTTCCTCAACGCCTGACCTGAGCAAGATGGAGGGCGGGCTACAACAACAACAACAACATCAACATGTTGTGCCATTTGCTCTTGCTGTGCTGCAGTATACGATAGGTACAAGCTAGTAACTGTATGCTGTAGAATAGGGCCTCATGTTGTTATGCATGTAGGATAGGCCGGGTTTTTGTCTTGTATTTAGGATAGGTACGAGCCTATATATGTAATTTATGTAAAAAAACTGTTCGGTTTATATACAGTGTACAGGTGACATCATGGTTGTAGATAAAAAACAGCATAAATCACAGTTTAAAAATTCAAACTTTACCTTTACACAGTCAGCAAAGTTCTTCTGACATTGTGTAATGGTGATGTTTGGATTATTAAATTGTGATTTGTGAGTTAGTTCAAACATTTTGTCCCATCCATCAAAAACTGCTGAATATCCAATGCAAGGAACGATTCTGGCTGCTGTTCAAGCTACCGACCAACGACTGATTGCACCTGCGTATCTGATCTGAATTTCTGCCAACCTAGCGTTTTCTTACACCAAACGTGTATGATTGGTTTCGTAAAACACCTATCGCCATGTACTGCAGCAAATTTCATTTGCATTAAGTTCCTCCCCCACAAAAAACGAAAAGTGGCATGCTGTTTATTACGGCATGAATTTATGAATCAATGTCACCAAATTGAATGACTATAAATGACGTCACAGTGACGTCATCGTAATAAAACTCACAGGTGGTAACCAGAATCAAAGTTCCCGCAAAATGTATATTTGGCATTTTTTCTGTTTAAAAAAAACTAACAACATGGCGCTGTCTTGCAACTTATTTATAGAACGACCCTCATGTGTATTATCTAGGATTGGTCTGGTGTTTGTCGTGAACACTGCTGATCAAGTAGACGCACGTCATGACGTTGGCGTTGCTGTGTACCGTGCCTTCAACTACATCATGAAGCGAGAGTCTTCCGCTGTCAAGGCGTTGTCATTTCTCACTGATGTAAGATGACGCACCACATGGAATAGACATGCTCCCTGTTTTTGCATATTGCTGTAGCACAGGGGTGCTAGAAGGTAAAGGTGTGGCTATAGCGCTTCTTACGTGAGTCAGACTTGTGACCAGAAGTGCTTTTCAGTCTCATAAGTGGCAGCTGATTGGCATGAGCTAATGATACCACAGCGCACTATGCGGCCGTCCATTGCCCACGTCAGCGAATGGTCGGGATGTGCAAGGGTTGATGCGATTTAAATCAAGAATCATTGATTTAAATCGATTTAAATCATGATTCAAATCAACAATAAAAATTACGATTTAAATTACTGAATATAAACCTACAAATATGTGTGTAAATGTGATGGTTGTTTTCAGTTTGCAATCTATTATTGGTATTTTGTGCACTTTAGTGCTTGCTAACTCAATTTATTTTGTTGACTACATTAATATTTGGTTATATCTGAGCTGGTAAGTTAGCTTAACCTGATACACTTTACCAAAGTTAACATCACCAATTACTTGGCTTTGGCTCTTGTTAATTGCTCATTTTGTTTTGGTAGTTACTTTCAGCAATCAGCATGCTTACAGGTATCAGAAATATTATGGTCTGACAAATTGCAGCCCCATAAATATTCACAAACATTAGAATGCATCACCAGGTTGAAATTGTAAATAGATGTAATTTTTTTCAAAAAAGAAACTCTAATCAAGGCCAATTACATTCATCCACAAACTAGCAGATAAAGGTAACACACTGGTCATCACAGATAGCATAGAATAGTGTAAAAATCTAATAAAAATGAAAAAAAAATTTTAAAAAATCAATTTAAATAAAAAAAACTGATTTGACTCGTGGTCAGGTCACTATTAACCGGTTACTCTTGGATGAGACAAATAAACTATTTTTTAACCAACAACCAGGTCAGCTCAGTTTTCCATTCCTCCGGGTTTAAGGTGAGGCACACTTACCTGTCCACAGCTGTGAGATTCTATGAAGGGCTGTTGACACCTTTAACTCTTAACTGTGTGCCTGTTTAGTGTCTTGTATATTACACTAGTAGGTTGGTGAGTACTATTGATGCGACTTAAAATTTAGACAACGAGCATTTTTGTATGCAACACAGGTCGTGTGTAATGACAGCTGTCTAATAATGCATTTTTTATGGATCCTAAAAACATCATTCTTTCAGCAAGCATTTTATCTATAACTTTGGTTTTTTTTACTTTTGGGTATATCTTTGGGTTTTGTCAGGGTTTAGGCCTGTATTGTAAACTACCTGTCATTTTTCTAAGTGGTTGTTTTTGATATGATCAATGACTGACTGAATGAAGTTGGTGATAAACAATTTGGTTTGGTCTGGTGGTCAGGTCTATGACAGACTAGGCCAGAACGACATAACGTTTGAGATTGTGTTGCAAGAGTTTGCTGCAACCTATTCACTAGCCGAGGCTGATGAAGTGTTTAGCAGCGTGTCGTCAGAATATGACATACTGCGGCGGGTAATTCGTGCGATGTGATGTGATGTCGCGGTCTGTTGACAGCATGCTGCATGTGTATGTGTTGCTTGTCCTTTCGCCAGTGTGTTGCATGTGCTTGCCGATCTCTATGGCTCTTGTCAGTGATACTGGTTTACAGCGAAAATTTTTATTGAAATGCACTCTTTGTTTTGTTGCAGAATATGTGCAAAAATTTGCACTGAAATAACTAACATACACGTGTATGTGCCATTTAGGTGTAGATGCAGCGGCGAATATTACAGAGCAAAATTCAAAAACTATCTAACAGTCTTTGGAGTCCCGGAAAATGCGCAGAGTTATTAAAAATTGTGAGCACAAATAATGGAATATTTTTAGCCATGCGAGCTTGGAAATGCCATTGTATGTGGAAAATATGTGATACGCGATATTTTGTTTGAATGTAACCACTGTCACTGACTGCTTAGTACGTTATGGCCGACTAGCATTAGCTTTTAGTCATTAGTTTGGTTAGTTGGCAATTCGGTTAGTGTTAAGTGGTGGATGTGTACTTTGCTAGGTCTTCTCTAGACAGCATACAATGAATGATGATGACTCAGACTCAGTGGTTGACATGATACTAGAGTTGGTTAATGAGCGCAGCTCCCGTAGAGGAGTGGAGGCTGAGTTGTCATGGCTAGAGTCTGAGGACCACACCCACAGGCAGGTGAGAATAGTAGCTGTTCTAGTAGTTTAGTAGTAGATGCCATGGCTAGACCATGCACAGCGGCAGGTGAGACATGCCGTGTAGTTGTTGTATTGTAGATGTAGTTGTAGTATCACAAGCCTTTCACATGAGATGCCAGTGGCAGATTCTTGGTGTCTGGTGGTTTAATTTCACCAGGAATGACAAGATTGCTCTACACACGAGTCTCCTTTCTATCACAGACCTCATATCAAAACGCCGGTTCTGTATTCTCTCACATTGTCCGTCTGTAAGAGGCTGTTCCAAGCCCACCCTGTCACTTCAATGCATCGCTCAGTCAACCACCTCATCACTCATGGAAACGTTGACCACGCCACCAACGCAACAACTAGCTGGAGAAAATCTGTTGGAACTTTGGATGGCGTTTCTTCAGCTGATTTATGGTCCAGGGCCATCAAGTGTGGACACGGAATGACGCTACGGCCCATATACATAGTCCATATGCATATGGACTATGCGATGATGATGATGATGATGATGAGTAATAGTGTTGTAGTAATGTAGTATTAGTAGTAGTAGTAGTAGTAGCAGTAGTAGTAGTTGCAATATTATGTAGTTGAGCTGAAGATTTGAGAACATTGAAACTAACTTTCTTTAGTTTGATTGGAGTGATTAACTTTGTTGCATGTTTTATTGAACAGTTAGCGCATGCACTCATATTATAAGGCTGTTCAGCCATATGCATGCTTTTATTTATTCTTAGTTTGTTATCTTTCAGTTTTTTGTTCTCTATTTTACATTGTGTTAGCTTTCCAAATTCTATGTTGCTTTTATTCTGCGTTGTCATTTTTTTGCAGAATTCTGAGCATGCTCAGTTGTTGTGAATGCATGTACTCATTCAAGAATTAATGGTGACTTTTCAAAATGTCAGTTGTTAATTTGGTGAAAATCGGTCCAATATTCAGAATTTCAGTTAGTCATGTGCACAGATTGAGTGGAGAGATAACAATGTAATCCAAGCCCTAAACCTATCACCCCCTATTAGTGTCTATTCCAAGCTGTCATTTAATTGCATTAGCTGGGATAAGATTATAAACATCCAGGCCAGATGTTAAGGTTGTACCGGGGATTGTTTTCAGTTTCACACCCATGTCTGTTCATTTGATTAGCCAATGTGACCAGGTGCTATTATCTGCTTCACATTGCTGTTCTGTGATGGTTTGATATTCTGCATCAAAATAATTGCTGCAATAAAGTATATGGAGAAAGAATAAGATTTTCATTTGTCACCTTTTAGGAATTTTTGTAACATTTTCCTAGGTTCAACAATTTACAATTTCCCAAGTATTTCCTAAGAATCAATTTCCGAACTTTTCCTAAGTCATCTTAGTAGCTGCTGTAAGTTTTTTGCATAAGTTATTCCTAAGTTTTCTTAGGAATTTTTGTAAGTCTTGAATATTCTTATGTCAGACTTTCCTTTGCTATGTTTTTCGTACGAACTATCTGGGAAGTTTTTTACATTTAGCCATTGGTTGTTCGTGTCAGGAGAGTGCAGCATTCTTTGCAAGGACTGGTCTAGGAGAAGTGCCTCAGGTCGTGGTGAACGGCTTTCCGTTGAAGAGAGACGAGCTGAAAGGTGAATTTGAAGATACCATAGTCTCGACAATCCTACGACAGACCGGCGAACTCCAGAAAGCTGTTTATAATGTCAGTATGTTTCTCAATCTATTTTTTGTTCATTTCTGACTTATTGTGTACTTTGTGTGCGATTTCAGTACTAGATAATATTAAAAATACTGCTGCTGTCTTTGCTGCTTACTGTAAATGTTTTCCATGCATACGAGAAACAAGACATGAACACAGTAGGTCAGCTGCAGACAGACAACAGCAGGACTCTTGGCCAGTAATAGTGATGAAATGAGAGGACATAATGGAGCTTGCAGGTTTAACCCTTGTGGTGTAAAAGTTGACTTTACGTGAAAGTCGAAGATTTAGGGTTGAAGTCGGTTGTTGCAACAAACATGCTGTCAGAGCTTGTGTAGATTGCCAGTGTTGCTTTGTTTTATGTGCTTTCTTTATTATGCTGGCTGACTTATGTCTGCATAACAATCAATCAATCAATCTTTATTTGTATCAGGTAAAAAAACCCATATCATCTAAGCCTAAAAGAATAGTAAAAAGTAAGAAAATGTATATACATGCAGACACAAAGAGCAACCACAAACACAGTCAGCGAAACACATCATCTACACACAGGAACAATTCCAATGTTTCTGAGATTAATTATCAGCATATTGCCAGACGACCACCAGTGCGTACTGTATACATGACGGGAATTGTGCATAATAGTGTTAAAACTGGGGAGTTTCAGAACAAACAAAACAGCAGTGACACTGTGATATTTGCTGTACCCATAAAACATTTTAATACATTTATGATAACAGCATCTAAATTTGTTTAGGCTTTCAGCAGCAAAATGCGTCCATAATGCGGCGCCATACAGACATATACAATAGGCTCGGAACAATCTGATCTTCACCTCCGTTGAGCACTTGTGGAATTTACATAGTAGCATATTGACTCTAGTATACATACAACATATCTCACGAGCTATATCACTGTCATCCTTATGTTGGTTAGAAATAATATGACCCAAATACCGGAATTCTGACACAAACTGCAATGGCTGGCCATAAGACAAAGTTAGGGAAAATATCCGATACAATTCTAGACTTATTACGTGGTGCAAAAACCATACATACAGTTTTCTTAGTGTTACAAGTTAAATCAAGTTGTATACAACAAGCTTCTAAAACAGAGATTAAATGTTGTAAAGCACGCTAGGATGGAGCAAGAAGAACAGTGTCGTCAGCATGTGCAAGGATGTTGATAACAGTATCAGCAACAGTACAGCCGACACAGCTATTAGACACAGCAAGCAGCACCAGCCTAATGTATCTTATAAACAGATATGGAGACAGAACTCCACCTTGTTTGGTGCCATTGGCAATGTAAAAAGTGCCAGATCTAGAATTTATCCATATTATAGATGCCTCTTGGTTACAATACCAGTCCTAAATTAACAGCTGAACCAAAATACAGTCAACACCATCATCCATCAGCTGATTAAATAGCTTTCAGTAATTGACATAATCGAAAGCTTTGGAGAAATCAACAAATGATACAAAAACATGACTACCTCTGGTAACAAAATAATCAACAGTATGCCTGAACACACCAGCACATAAAGTCATAGAATGTCCAGCTTTAAAACCAAGCTGATAGTTATCACAGTCAGCAAGTGATGTCATAAAGGGCAATAATAACTTTTCAACAGCTTGCTCTGAAGTATTTTTGGAAAGAAGGGCAGGCGTAATAAAATCTGAAAATAGTGAATTTGTATTTGTAGTAGTAGTAGTTGTTGTAGTGATAATTGTTGTTGTTATTGTTGTCATTGTCACAGGGTTTTCTACAGGACAGCATGGATATGCTGGACTATGTGATGACTCGCAACAATGTGATGCCTCGTATGAATTCACGTGTCCTTGGCACTGCGCAGAAATATGTCGACCTCAGCCAACATATCCGTGCGTTTTGTTTGAACTAATAACCGATAATTATAATGACAATGTTAACAGTTATAATTCCGGTGCTTTTGTATGCATATAGACTGTTTGGTACTAGCCAGAAAAATTGTTATAACTAATCGGTCATAACTAATTGTTTGAATAATAATATTAATTATTATATTAAAGTGGGCAAAGTTTCTTGTGCCAAAGGTCTCAGGAAGAGTTTACCTGGTTTATTTGGTGAATGTGGTACTGCGCTAAGCAGCTAAAAACCTCAGACCAAGCCAATTTGCTTAAGGTACAAGTTTTCTTATGTCCATACCCACCATTGCCATTGCAAATGACTTCAGTTAGGTGTTTGCTGTTGTTGTTATTCTTGTTGTAATGAGCCTGTCAGATGCTGCCTGCATGGTGGGAGGAGGGTGGCAGACGTCTCGAAGCGATGAGGAACTCCTCCAGGTTATCTCTGTCCTGAAACACATCTTAGATGTCAGTTGAGTGACCACAGTACTTTTGGTGTTCTGCTGCACATTTTGAGCAGAAAAGTAGCAAATTTTCAGCTGTTTCCTCTCCACTTTCACAATGGGGACATATCAGAGACAGAATCTGTCCAATAAAGGCTTGGTGTGAGGCTCCCTGTTGACAAAATGGTGGATTGCACTCTGTGCTTGCCTTTCTAACATCAGGAGGTATTCTGGAGCTGAGCTGACCACTGCAGCATCTCAGATGCCAGTTTGCGGTACTGGTGTTTGTGTGTTTGTTGCGAACTGCAACTCCCCCCACTGTACTGGACTTATCACTTTGATGTGTAACTGATGCTATAACTGAACTGTGAGACATTCAAGTCTGTGACCAAGACAGATCGTCTACTATATGTAGCTGTGTGTGCTGTAGTGAATGCAGCAGAATTGAACTCCGAGACTTTCAAGTCTCTCACCGAGACCAAGATGTCTGCTGCCATTGTTAAATCTATGAATTATCTCACTAAACGAGGTAAGAAATATTGATGTTGAGTTATCATGCAGTTATGCTGTCAATCACTCAATCAGTCAGTTAAGCAGTATCAAAACTCATTTATATACCAGCAGTGCCTTGCGTCATAAGTTAATCAGATGCGCAATGCACGTAATGGCAGAAACTGTAGCAGTGATTTTCAATTGGGGTTTCATGAGCATCTGTCATGAGTTCCGCGGCTGATCAGTAAAAAAGACCAAAAAATAACCGACTGTGCGAAATTACGTCAGACCATGCCATCGAAGTAATAAGCATAAAAATTAATGCTTAGATTGAAATTAGTGCTTTTAGCCATCTACTTTTACATATAGTGTTGTTTTCTTGTTGTTAACAGCCTTAACATAGGCTATTTGCATTGCACAATGAACAATAACGTATTAGTGTTAATGTTACCAAATCGTTTGTTTGTGTATTAAAAGAATTTTTATACCTGTAACGTTCTGCTTAAAGATATAAAAAGGCTCACACAGCAGTGTAGCTAGCTGCCCAAGGGCGTCCATGTAAAACGTAAAAGATCCGACGATAATTTTTTGAGTTGGTGGAAGGGGACTAAACTGCTGTTGGTGACCGCCTCGCAGAGTGTTTTTGTTTGAATACAATAATGTACTGCTGTCGACTGGTGAAATGATATTGCTAAATAATATTATCAGTTTCAGACAAATTTATCAATTCCAGTGCCCGCTGTTTTATCGTCAGCTTTTGATGGTTTTGCCCCCAGATCCACAGAGGTTTTCTGTTTTTTGACCCCGCTGGAAAGATCGGTTTGAAGACACGCTGAAACCTCACCTACACTTACGCCGCTGGACTCATGCATGGGGTTTCGTGAGCGATTTTGACACTTACATAGGGTTCCGCTGCAGCAAAAAGGTTGAAAAACACTGAACTATAGACTGAGTGTTCATGTTTACTATATGCAATGTCAAACATTTTTCAGCTTTTGAGCTACACCGTGGGCCATAAAAACGTGGCACTTTACTTTTGTCCATATCTTCACCAATTATTGACCGATTTTAAATTTTTTCACTGGCACACGCCACGGACAATTTGCAATATATGTCCGTGAAAGAATTGTGAAAATCAGTCATAATTGGCGAAGATATGGACAAAAGTAAAGTGCCACGTTTTTTATGGCCCACCCTGTAGGCTTAAAAATAGTATTGTCTTACGTTACGGCTTTAGCCAGACAAGGTTAAGGTCACGGCTCTATACCCATCTGTCTGTCTGTTGTAACTTCACTGCATGACCACGAAATCCTTGGACGTGTTTTGCTGTAGCTTTGGTGTTTGGAATATTTTTGATGTTTAGAACCGTGCTCAGTTCCAGCTAATGTCCACTGCCTAGCACAGACTGTACTTGATACAGGGAAGTAGATCTGAGTGATAGAAAATTAGACATACCGGTATTAGTGATGCGACTTTGTGTTGTTTTAGATGACGTGAGCTCTCGGCCCATCACTCATTGGATTTTAGCTGATCTGGACACTGTCAGTGGGCGTGCTTTGCTCTATTCTGCCATTAAACAGCTGGTAATGCCATTCACACGGTTTTAGTTGTGCTAGTAGTTGTTATTGTAGTTGTTGTTGTAATAATAGTATTAGTACTAATAGCAGTAGCAACAACCACAGCATGTTGTATGAGTTAACATTCTATCCATAGGACATAATAAATATATAGCTTTCAAGCAGCAACTGTAAACTGAAGCTTTTAACGTTGATTGTGATCTGCAGTGACTTCTTCATCTTGGATTGTTGATGCACTGTAGTTGCAGTGCACTTCAGTGGCCTTTTGTGTTATGGGGCACTATAAATTTTATGTCTTGTTATTGTCGAGTGTAAAAGAAGCATGCGTTGTCGGTACGCCTTGGAGTGGTTCACAGTGTCAACATAGATAACCTGGTCGGCAATAGAGCTGCAGGTCATTTGTAGTAGTAATTGTTGCAGTTGTAATAGTAGTTGTTGTTGTTGTAGCAGAAGCACACACCATCAGTACGTCTTGGAGTGGTACACAATGACAACATAGATGAGCTGGTCGAACATAGAGTTGTAGTAGTAATTGTTGTAGTAGTTATTGTAGTTGTAGTAGTATTAGTTATTGTTGTTGTCATGCATAAAAGAGGCACATGTCGTCAGTACGTCTCGGACTCGGAGTGGTTCACAATGTCAGCATAGATAACCTGGTTGGCCATAGAGCTGCGGGTTTACTGTAGTAGTAATTGTTGTAGTTGTTGTTGTGTGTAACAGAAGCACACATCGTCGGTACGTCTTGGAGTGGTTCACAATGTCAACATAGATGAGCTGATCAAGCATAGAGCCGCGGGCCATCTATGTCTGTCGTGTGCTGTGGCTGTGGCTCTCGAGACATTGGATGTCGGTGTCTCAAAGATGTTTGTCACGAAGCTAGTCAAAGAGGAGAATGTGGAAGCACTGCGCACTGGTGATAAGACATGGCAAGACCTCGCCATCAGTGTGAGTCGATTTTTTTTCTGTCAGCTTTGCTCTCAATGCTTTTCTAAACTGTCTTATAGCAGCATGCACTTTCTGTCTGGTGATATCATTAGGGCCTAGGATGAACTGATTAGCTTTCGACAGTCAAGTGGGTCAAAGTTAAGGTTGTTGTAAGGTCACGTGTCTGAAACTTTAGACTCTTGACAACTTGGTGGATTGACGTATCCTGACAAAGTGAAATGCACATATTTTTTCATCCAAAGTTAGATAAACTAATGTTAGATAAACTAGGTTACTAAGGTTGTGGGGGTTATAGTCAAGGTCACAGCAAGGTCAAATATTTGACTCAGTTATTGTGGCTTGCGGGAGTCATCCACGTTACTGTCAAGCTATTGTCTGGCTGCATTCTGCTTCCGACATAAGCTGTGCAGAGGTGTTAAACAAGTCGCAGTTGAGAATATGTTTCAACGGGCCAGTGTTTTCACTCAGTTGCTGTATGATGATGCTGTTTTGTTAGAACATGGACGTCGCTGCTTACACCAACAGAATTGCCTCGTTCTCCGTGGAAAAGTTTCTCTACCACAGAATATTCTGTGATCGCGTCATTTCCTTCCAGCCCGGACAGCGTGGAGTTGTTTCTAATGGAAAAGTGAGTGTTCTGATTGCACGTGAATTACATTCAAGGCCAAGGTCGAGGTCAGTGGTCATTGAGGCCAAGGCCACTATGTAAGTAGGTTAAATAAGTATGTGAGCTTCATACTGCATGTCAAAACCCAGCTTAATCTTTTTCAAGTTGTGACGAGGCATAAAAATGCTCTGATAAACATAGTTTCGATGTTTCACACTCGTTACTTCCAGACCACACTAATTTATAACAGTCAAAACAGAAAAAAGTCAGCATAGTTTTAGTGTTATTAGTGACTAGAAGCGAAGGCATTGAGGCGAGACCTTTTTGAGGCTAAGGCAAAGGCCACAATTTTTGTCCTTGACAGTGCTTGAGAAAGCCATCTTGAATTACACTTTGACTAAGCAGTCTTTTGTTGTGTATCAAACCATTGTCTGGAGTGAGATAAGTGAGCGGTTCTCTCTGTAGGTGATAGGTCTGTTGAAACCAGCAGAAGATTTTAATGGAGCAGACTTTAATTTGCTATTATAATGTATGATTAGGTAATAGGTCAGTTAAAGTCAGCAGAAGTTTTTATTGAAGAAGACTTTGATTTGCTGTTGCAATGCATTGCATAGGTAATAGGTCCGTTGAAGCCGGCAGAAGATTTCATTGAGGAGGACTTTGATCTGCTGGAGCGATTCATGATGTCTTCAGCCACCGGAAGAATTGAGAGGAAAATCAAGCCTCTCAAACTCGATAGCAACAGGTGAGTTGTTTGTACCAGGATTCTTTACACACCGTACACTAAGTAAGTAAAGTGTACATTTATATAGTGCATACTGAAAAAAAATTTGTAATGTACTTAGTACACTTTGTCGTCAATGTTTTGCAGAAAGGTACGTCTTCAGCAGGCCGATGGTGATAATTTGCAGTATACTACAGCAAATATTAACGCAGCCTGATGAACTTTTAGATGCTGTGTTTAACAATAATGATGTATGCTGCGCAGTGCAAGTGATGTGATAATGAAGCTGGAGTCGCTGCTGACGAGCACACAGTCCCACGGTCGTGCCACTAGTCCACACAGTGGCACCGGTAGTGGACGAGTGGATGTGTCTCCGCCTGCAGCATCTCACAGTGTGCTGAGACTGGCGCCGAGGCAGGCTGATGAACCAGCCTATGATCTGATCACAGTTCTCGACCCCGCCACTCGCGCTGCTCAGAAGTACACGCCACTCATCATGGTCACTGTTTGAACTTGTTACCTTTTTATCACACACACACCATACACAGATATACCTTCCACCACTTTTGCTACTGCTGCTGTTTTTATTTGTTTATTTAATATCAAGATTGTACACGGACTGCACATTAACATGTACAAATGAAAAAAAATAATAGTAATAATAGCATTTTAGTCGGGCGTGTCTTGGGCACACTGTTGTACACACTGTGCAGCTCAAACTGAAAATCAGTTGTGTAGCATTATCATGACTAGCAAAGAATATTTAGCCAACAACCAGATTTGTTCAGATATTTTCAGTTAGTCTTCTCTCAGTTACACTGCTAGAAATTTTGTTTAAATTCGTTAAATTAATTATTATGTGACTAAGTTACGGAAGTAGAAAAAAGGGTGTGTTCTTAAATAGCTTGCTGTCTTGTGATTAATGATATCAGGTGTTGCAAGAGGTCGCCAATGTCAATGTTACCATTTACTTCAATTGCCGTGAAAAGCTTTCTGAGATGCCGCTGAAAAGGTGAGATAATTAGCCACAGTTCACAGACAGCGTAAGCTAGTTAGGGTTGGCAGGTTTCTACGAAAGTTGTTTAAACCACAGTTTAAACTGGTTTACTGGTTTAAACCAGTGTGGTGACTATGGGTTTTTCCCAGTTTCTGCCAGTTTGAATTTCGGTGTTAATTTTTAAATGCATTTTCATACAAAACCAGTGCAGAAAAATGCAATTCTTTTGCTTTTGCATTAATTTGTTCGCAATAATTCTGTAACGGAGTGGTAATTCTGTTAGGAATGGTGAATTCTGCTTCTGTAGTGTTAAACTTTGGTGATAATTTTGCATGTCAGTCTACTTGTGCTGTGAAAATTTGTGCTGATTAGGTAGTGCTTAATTGACAATCAGTGACTGATTATTGTATCTGCTGTCATAGTCTAACCTTCTAGTCATTCGCTATTGGATTATTGTTTACGGCAATGGTGATGACAGTAATGTTTTTATCTGAGATTATTTCTTTTTTAACGTGATAACTCATGAACTGCTGCACTTAGCTTGATGAAATTTTGCATGAGCCTGTGCCTTGACATTGATAACCTCCAGAAACCTGTTGAGTTTCAAGATAATGTGTCAAACGTCAAGGTTACAGAACCAGATTTTTGGATGTTTTGCAGTTACAAGATGGGACAAAAAGTTTGTTAGTAGGATTACGGAAAACTTATGGACAGATTTGATTTACGAAACGTAGCGCAGGTGTGGCCCGTGGACGGTGTACTTAGTCTTGAGGAAGGCTTTTCAGTCTATTCCTTTTGTCTGATATGTCCATAGATATGTGTGTCTGGGTGTGCAGTTACTATCGGTTTGTGCTTGAGCCTGAACTTGAGTTCACTGAAGACACTGGCACAGTGTCAGGTCCGTTTGCCCAGTTTGACGGACTGCCGTTGAAGCCGCTACTAACTGTCGGGATGGACCCACCAGAGAGCTGGCTGGTTGAGTCGGTCCATGCTGTCTACGACCTAGACAATATCTGCATGGACGAGGTCAGCCATCGCTGCTGCTTAGCTGTTTCCGCTCTTTCACTTCTTAGCCAACGGTCTAGTGGTTGGGAATTTTTTGTTGGGGGAGGGGGCATTTTTATTGGAAAAAAATTAAACTTTTTATGGTGAATACTAACATCGTGCACATTTGTAATTGTACTTAATTTTTCTGTTTTTATAATAACATAACTGTCATCAGCTAGTATGAATATGACTGGCTTGGAGGGATGGAGGGCTGTGTTGGCATGGCTGGTTAGTTATATACCGAAATGGTTTACCTGCCTGCTGGCAGTTACCCATGCAATTAGTAACCCCGTTCCCAAAATGACGTTAAACCATACTCACTCATTCACCCTGTGAAGAGCAGATTTGTTGATTGGGACCTTAACCCTAACCAGTCTCAGCCCTAGCTGGCCTGTCACTATTGATATATCTCGTGTCTCTGTGTTTATCACAGGTGGAAGGCGTCGTAGAAGGAAAGTTTGAGCTGGAATATCTCTTACTGGAAGGTAGATTTTGTGGCAGTTAAAAGGAAATTGAGTTGAAATTATAATCTTGTGTGTGTTTTTACTTTTTAATATTTTCTGCTCATTAGTAATTTATGTAGTTAAATTTCATCAGTTCTTGGGCAGTATATATAATTAGTCCGCCCGGAAGCGATAGCTTGCGGAACGGACTTAAGTTTTGCTGGCATTTATTTCTTTTTTTTCTCGCCACGTAATCTCCGAGCTCAGTGGGCCGATCGCCACAAAATTTTGCACGATGCTCCTGAGTATGTTCAGTTTTATAATCCCGGGCCGAAATTTTGGGGGAGCCTCCCCAAAAAATTTTTAGGGGCCAAAAACATGCAAAATTTGGCCCGATTTCGGTCGACTTCAAAGTTTGGCGGCCAATTTCTTTGGAACGGAT